>OARM01000007.1_pt1 | contig 243673 bp, 284 predicted proteins | sample 1475591 | NCBI WGS metagenome assembly OARM01 (sample SAMEA3360676, study PRJEB22359) | human gut metagenome | biome: ENVO:urban biome; feature: ENVO:human-associated habitat; material: ENVO:feces | place: Bangladesh | collected 2011
TAAAAAGCCTTAGCGATTATTTGTTAATCGCTTGGGCTTTATTTTTATATGGAGTAAAAATGAATAAGCATAAAGCACCAGAAGTAAAAACAATATATACGCCGTTCGGAATAATAAAGACATTAGAGAATTACAGTAAAAAAATATATATAAAAAAAATAATACCAAATAAAAACGGTTTTAAGGTAAAAAGATAAAAGGGGGACTTAAAGAATGGAACTAAAAGAACTTGAAAGCAAAATACAAACATTATTAAAGAATGAGAATATAGAAATCAAAATTGATTTTAAAAAATATAAAAAGATTAAAAAATTGTTAAAAGTAAAATAAATTTTGGGGGGTAAATAATGAAATTTTTATTTTGGGGGAATGTTTTATTTGTTTTTATACTTTTGTTCTTCTATTTATCTGTGTATAAATATATTCCTTGGTGGGGGTCATACAAATTGTTTCAAATTTTTTAACAGCATTTTGTCTATGGATTAATCTTAATATAAATAAAAAAGGAGATTAGGTTTTATGAATAAAAAAATTAAAAAACAAAAATGTTTAATATGTGGCTGTAAAGATTTTGAACAAGGATTTCAAGCACATATTTTAGAAAATGGATATATTGATGAGAAAGGGGATTTTGTTGTAGATGGTAAACCTACTATATTAGAAACTTATGATGGTGAAGAAATTTTATGTGCAAATTGTGGTCATCAATATGGAACTACAAAGGAAGATGTGGAGGATTGATTTATGATATTAAATATTTTTGGTTTAGATGTTGATGTGGATTTAGTTAAATTAGCTAAGTTTATAGAAGATGCTGTAGCTATATCTAATGAAGCGAATAGAGAAAGGGATTTGAAAGAAGCTCAAGATGTTAGAGATAAGATTAATATTTTATTAGATATGGAAAAAGATATGACAGAAGAAAGAAGAAAACAGTTATATCGAAGATTAAAAAAACAGGGGAAGATAAAATGATTAAAAATGAGTTTAAGTTGCCTAATGGTAGAACTTTATCAAAAAAATCTATGGATTTTTTGTCAAAAATTATAATTAAATATAAAGTTAACCCTCAAGAAGCTCATCAATTAATTAATACTTTTCATGATGATTTGTTATTTAATAATAAAGTTATCTATGAATTTTATAGGAAGAAATATCTTGATGCTATAGAAAATACATGATTATTTAACCTAATCCCACAAGAAATCTCTTTCCTTTAGGTGAGGGATGAATTGTGAAAGCAGTTTGACTTATTAGTGAAAAGGTTTATATTTGAAGGTTTAAGGTTAAAAAAATGAAAAATTATAATATAAAATTATACTACTCTTCATATGAAGATACAGAGGGGCAGTATTTTCGTACCGTAGCTAACAAAGAAGAATCTGAAAAAATAGTCTCATCTTTAAATAAAGTACTTGAACATTTTGTATCAAATATATATTTATATGATTTGTTTACTGATGATGAGTTTAATTCTTTAAGGTTACCTAAAAAAATAAAAGAAGATATTTTATCTTATATTTCCTCTTATGAAGATATTGAAGATATAAAAAAAATATATAATTCTGATGGATCACATTATAATGTTATAGAATTTTTATTCGATTATATTGCTGGATTTGGTTTAGATGCTCTCACTAAAGATGGGAAATATGTTTATTTGGGCTCTCGTGAAAACTATGGCGGTAAATTAACTTTTGTAGATTTCTCTGTTAAAAATTATACTGATGTTGCTATGTTAAAATATAATCAAGACTTTTTTATAAATCTGATAAATATCGTTGAATATGATAGGGATATATTCTTTGAAGATATATTTAACAGTAATCTTAAATTAACCGAAGAGTTATGGAATAAAATAGAATGTACAAAGATGTATAAACATAAAAAGTTTTTTGATAATATAGCATTTAAAGTTATTGATTATAACCAATCATTGATTTCTGAAATTACTGATTTTCTTACAGAAGAAGAAATATTAGATTTATTTGTGTTTAAGTATGCTTATGAGATGGAATGTGTTGGTTGTAATTATGAAGAAATTGAAGTTGATATAAGTCCTATAAAAACTATTTTGAATGATGGGAGTTTATCTGATTCAGAAAAGATTTTAAAATTAAAAAAGATTGTTGATTAAATATATTTATAATAAAGAATAAATAAAAGCCTTTTGCTAAAAAAGGTTTTTATATTTTTAAGGAGAGGTTATGGATGTTAAAAAATATTATAATGTTTTGAGTGTTGTAGTAGAAGGGAGATTATATAATGGTACTAAAGGTTGTCTTGATATTAGTAAAGGTGCTTATAATTACGAAGGTTCTTTTTCTTGCTCTACACACCCTATTGGATTCGATTCATTAATAGAATTGAGAAAACATGTTAAAAATCAGTATAAAGAAAAATGTGGTGATTTTGCGAATGTTGATAAACTGATTATTTATTATGAAATTATAAGAGCTTTGTTTTTTGAAGAAGAATATTTTGTTAGTATAAAAAATGAAGTAAAAAATACTACAATCACAATAAAATTAAAAAAGGATATATTATGAGCGTTATAAAAGAACAATGCGAATATGCTTTAAGTACTTATATCGGTAATAATGTTTCTGACAGTTTTGAATTAGATTCAATTTTAGGAAATAGTGAAGATAGAGAATGTGCTGTTAAAAAGATTGAAGAAATAATAAAAAGTATACCTATGCCAGATAAAGATAAAATTTATGAAGGTATAAATAAGCACTTGAGAGATTACTTTAATTCTGATTATCAAGAATCTTTTAGAGAAATTTGTAAAATGTGTTATGAGGATAATTCTGAATTATTTTCAGAAATACCGTTAGAGACTTTTATGGAATATGTTTATACTAAAAATCCTGAAGATTATGGATATATGTTTAATGTAACTGTCAATCAATTTTTGAATGAAATAGGTGATAGATATTTAGATAAGATTGAAGAATGCTATAAAATAAAGTTGAAGGCTATATATGAATGTTAAATATGAAAGTGCCTTACTATTCAAAGATAAGGCCTCAATAATTATTGCTAATATTTCATCTGAAATGTTTCCTGGTTGGAAATTCATAAATATAGAAGAAAAGATTATAGAGAATAACCCTACAAAAACATTCAGATGGGAATTAGTAAAAGGTGTTAAGAAGATGGTATTTGGTTGGAAAGGCAGTAAAAATGATTTTGATTTTTCAGAAGGTAATCAACCTTGTATATTAGATAAAGTTATATCAAAGTCTGAATGGTTTATGAGTGCTAATAAATTGCCTTTAAAATTAAAAGAATATAGGGAAGAATTAAAAAAAAGGATGAAATAATGAGAAAAATAATAATTAATTATTCAGATTACCCTGAAGAAATAATAGGGTTGTGGAACCCTTTTATTGGAGGGCTTCCTCAATTATCTTTTATGAAAATTGAAAAGAATGATACATTACAAAATCATATCTTAACTATATTAGAAACTGATAATGGGTCATTGAATATATCACTTCAAAGTAATTTAGAAACAGGGTCAAGACTTTGTATTTTTAGGGAAAATATATCTGTTATTGAATGGATGTCTACATTAGATGTAGGTTATAGTAAAAATTATAATCCTGATGAAGAGTTGTTGGCTCCTTTTAGATTTATGATTAAAAATCATGGAGAAGTTGTGGAATCCAACTCAAAAAATTTAACAGATTTTATTAGATCATGTTATAAAGATGATTCTGATGCTTTTACTTTGGTTTGTAAAACAGAAGTTGTGGAAAATTTTGATGAGATAGGTAGCAGAGTTTATGATTTAGATGTAGTTTCGCCGTTTAAAACTAAAAAAGATAAAGAAATATTTAATATGTACATTTCTGGAATTATAAAAACATTAGAATTATTAGATGCGGATGTAATAGATATTTACGATTATAGAGATTTGTTACAACATATTGAAAAATTTATTTTAACTTATTAAAAAAAATTAAAAAGGAGAAAAAATTATGAGCAATAGATTAAATTTAGTAATTAAAAAAGAACAGTATGGAAGAGCATTTTCTATAAATGACTCTTGGTTAGAGAATATGTTTGATTATTTTGGGTTATATAATTCTAATTGGATTGAAGGTAATAATTGGCATGTTGAATTATATAGAGATGATGTAAAAGAGTTTATAGAAAAAGTTAAAGATTTGTCTGATGAAGAAAAAGTTAAGTTTTATAAAATTACTCTTCATAACAGCCAATGTGGAAAAGTAATTCTTATAACAAATGAAGAGATACTTGAGGAGCTTAAAGATTTAATAGAGTTTTTAAATAAAGCCCTTGAAGAAGGTGATTCTAATTTAGGTGAATGGATTACTTTAGCTATATTTTAATAATTAAATTATAGGGGAGGAGAAAATATGGATAAAAAATTAAAAAATAGCGGCAATATCTCATTTGACAACTGCCCTTTATGTGGCGCTGATTATGAACATCTTTATAGAGTTTATACGGGTTATGGAATTTATGAAAATTGTGAAGGTAAAATTGTAGATATAGGTGACATTGATGACGAAAGATATTATTGTCATAATTGTAAAAAATTCTTTGAAGAGAATGGCGAAGAATATAATGATTAAAAGGAAGGTTATATGTTAGATTTTCAAGATTTAAGAATTGTTAGTAAAAGAGAAAAAACTTTTAATCCAAATCAAGATTATGATTGGGGGGATTTATCATCTTTATTTTATGATAGAAAACTTAAAGATTCTTATTTTGGAGAAAACTCTGATTATGAGCCTATGCTTGATTGGGATATTAGCAGAAAAGCTCTTAAAGAGTTTATAAAAGAGTTAGATAAAGATGCTAAAGAATTTGATGGTGAATATGATGATTATTTAGAATCAGTATACGATATGGATGTTAAAACAACCGCGTTTATAGATGATATGAAAAACATTATAAAGAAGTCAGATCAAACTAGTGACACAATTATCTTTAAATTTGGCGAATATTAATTAATTAAAAGAAAGGTTGAGGAGTAAAAACTCAACCTTTTTTATTGATAAAAAAGGAGAAAAAAATGAAATTAGTTAAGATAATTTATTTTGGGGATGGAAAAGAAGATGTTAAAGTAAGGTTTATAAACCTTGATAAAATAGTTGAATTGAATATTAATGGTGATTATATTGAAATCTGGTTAAGTAATGATAATATGATAAAAATAAAAACTATTTATGATAAAAGCAAAATGGAATTATTAATTGATATGTGTGAACGTGCAAATTTTAGTATTTCAAAAGGATACGGTTGGGATTTTCGAAATTATCAACCTGATGCTTTATGTTATTAAGCGTAAAAAATTAAAAGGAGAAAAAATTTTGAAAAGTAATATACCATTTGAAAAATGCCCCAAATGTGGTGGAGAACCTGAAAATATTGAAAGAATATATACTGCGTACGGTGTTAGGGAAAATTATGAAGGTGATGTTATAGATATTAAAGATATAGAAGATGTTTCATACTATTGTAATAGTTGTATGGAACAATGGGCTGAAGGTGATATAATAGATGACTATGAAGAGCAAGCTAAAGAAGAAGAATACCAAAAAGCATTAGAAAAAATAAAAGATTATGATTAATTGAAAATTAAAAAAAAGGGGGAGAAATAGGAGTAAAAATGGAATTAATTTCAAATTATATTAATGGTAATCATAATGTAAAATTATATTCTGATGGAACAAAGATTAAACAAACTTTATATTTACAAGATAAATATTTTACTTATAATTTTCCTGAGAATTTTGATTTAAAGATAAATGATAAATGCACAGGATGTTGTGCTTATTGCCACGAGAACTCTACTCCAAATGGTAATGTCCCTTCGCTTATAGAATTAATCGATTCTAAATTGTACCAATCGTTACATCGAGGGACAGAAATTGCAATCGGAGGTGGAAATCTTTTTGAGTCTACAGATATAGAAAGTTTTTTGAGAGTAAATAAAGAAAAAGGATTAGTTTCTAATATCACGGTTAATCAAAAACATTTAGATGAAAATAAAAAAATAATAATATCGTGGATAAAAGATAAATTAGTTTATGGCATAGGTATCTCATTAACAGACAGTAATTCTCTTGATGTGGATGAACTCGGTGATAATGTAGTCATACATGTTATAAATGGAATATTAGAGTCAAAAGATTTACCTGTATTAAAAAATAAAAAAGTTTTAATTCTTGGGTATAAGTACATAAGAAAAGGGGTTGAGTTTTATTCAGATAAAGTAAAAGTAAATCAAAAATGGTTAAAAGATAATTTGAAAGATTTAGTAAAAAATTGGCGAATCACATCTTTTGATTGTTTAGCGATAGAACAACTTAACCCTAAAGAAACGCTTGGTATTTCTGATGAAGAATATAATGAGTTATTTCAAGGTGATGATTATAATGTAAGAGATGATAAGGAGAATATTACTTGCGGGACTATGTATATTGACTTACCTAATAAGCAAGTTGGGCGTTCTTCTACATCACCTATAAAGACAAGACAAAAATTCGATTATGGTGAGACTATAGAAGAATTATTCAAAAAATCAATTAAAGGATGGTAATAAAATGATAACAATTAGAAAAAATGTTTTTGAAACAAACAGCAGCTCTGCTCATTCATTTGTTTATAATGGGTTTGATCCCGCGGTAGATGATTATCTTAAAATGGAGGGTCGAGAATACGGTTGGGAATGGGTTAAATACGAAACAGCTGAAGATAGATTATGCTATATGTTTACAGCTGCTATAGATGTATTTCCATTAGAGGAATTAATAGAGCACGCCAAAAATATAGTAGAATATTTTAAGAAAGAAGGTGTTGAAGTAGATATAGAATGGTTAAATGATTTATATATAAAAATGCATTATTCTAATGGCAATGAAATTGATGAGCCATATATAGAACATAGACTAGATGATTTTGGGATAGACCATCAATCTGCTCCAGGAGAAGATGGAGAATGTAAAAAATTAGCAGAATCATTTGCTGATCCTGTAAAGGTTTGGAACTTTGTTATGGATGATGGTAATGAAATTTGGGCGGGTAACGACAACGATGATCCTCCATATAATTGGTAAGAGATGATAAACAGTAAGAAATTACTTGACAAAATATAACAAAATGTACTATATTATATAAAGATAAAAGTTATGTTAGTAAAAAAATAGGTTGGGGTTATTTAAAGCATCTAATGGCAAACTGATTAATGCTGATTTGAATAACACCTCTAGTGATAGAGGTGTTATTTTTTTTTTTGTATTTATTGATTTTTATAAATTAAAAGGAGAAAAAATTATGAAGGGTAAAATAACTTTGGATAAAAAATCAAAAGAATTAAATGATTTTTACGTAAAAGCGTTAAGTAAAACATTTGGCAAAAAGTTATCTAAAAAAATAGATATAACAATTCTTGTAGATAAAAAACCTTGTAGTCCAAACAATTATGAAATTGTTGCCAGTATATCACCTAAAAAAAGAGTTGAGACTATTGTCGATTTAGGTTACAGAAGAAGAGATTTTAAGAATAGTTTAACTGATTACGTAGAATCTACTCTCTGTGATTTTAAGCAAAGATACTGCTGTTTATTAAGTCCTCAAAGTCTAAAAACTCATAAAGTTTATTTAGAGGTCGGTGATGTAATTATTAAAAATCGCAATAAAATATTAATGGTGTTAAAAGATATATACACAGATTATACAAGTAAAGTTTTTGGTAGTAATTAATAAGGATTTTTATGGCTTATAAATTTTTATATGATGAAGAAGAATTAAGAAAATGGTTTGATGTGTTAGTACCAAATGATGATTCATTATTGTCTTATGAATCTTTATTTTTGAGTTTGGCAGCAAGAAATAAATATATAGATAAGGAAAAAGAAGAAGCTAATCTTAATAAAACTTATATGTTTAATAGAAGTTTGGTTAATGGTAAAAATAAAAAATATTTATGGAATAATTTTTTAATTGCTATAAGAAGATTAGAGGTAGCTGATGGTGGTTATAAAATACAGAGCAAAAAAGGTGATTATCTTGTAGATATCCCTAACGAAGCTATGGTAGTTTATTCAAATATTAATCCTGTAAATAATATTCAGGCTTTATTAGTGCTTAAAGATTCTATAGCAAAAATTGAAAAAGAATTATGGGTAGCTACAGCAAATAAAAATTCAACCCAAAATTGTTTTATGGATATAGCTAGATTAGATTATTTGGCTGAACAAAGTTATGGAAAAGCTCCATCTAAAAGAAGATGGTTTGACGTTGATATTGATTATGTATTTGTAAATGACAAACAAAGAGAACATCTCATGAAAATACTTTGGGATGTAATCCAAATGTCATTAGCTGAAATCATTGAAGAAAATAAGTTTGATAAATCAGATTTTGTTGTTATTAATACAGCTAATGGTTTTCATATTTTATTCGCTGTAGAGTTATGTGGTAAATTGAAAAAAGGACCTGATTATATATTAAAATTAATAAGAGATAAAGTTATTAATAATACTGTATTGATTAAGTCTAAAGAAATTATTTTCTATAAAGAATGTAAGCTAAATGATAATGGTATTGTCCCTTTGCCTGGTACTAAACAAGGAAATACTATTGTTAAGTTATTAGATTTGTTTTAAGGATATATTATGAAAAAAAATTTAAAAGAAAAGAAATTGAATTTATATGAATGGATGTGGGCTTATAAAAAATCAAGCCGATGGGGCCATGATATATTTGATCAAAATACAACGCCTGAAGATATTATTGAAATATTAGATGGAAGAGTTTTTAATGCTTTATCTTTTGAAAAAGGGTATGAAAATGAATCTAAAAGTGTTATTGAATCTACTCTTGATAATGAAGTGATTGAAAGAATAAATGAATTATTATCCGATTGGTTTAATCCTTACGACTGTGGTAGTGGTGATTTGGAAACAGAAGCAAGAGAGTTAATTGAAGAGTATTTTCAAGAATATTTAGGTGAAAAAGAATATGAATTCGATCCTGAAGATTATGTCGATGATTTGTTAGATGTTGAGAATTTTATTTACAATACACCTTCTTATGAAGATTTTATTAATGAATGTGAGCATTATGAATTTCCAATAAGATTTCAAATAGATTGCGGTGACCACGATTATGAGTATCAAATGAATGATACACTTATAGCAGGAATTAAGAATTATTATATAGATAATGAAAATAATAGACTCTTAATGTTAAATGAAGATGATTTATTACTTGAGGTAACTAATGAAGAGTATTTTATAGAGGAATTGGATTGTAGTAGTTTCTTATGGTTGCTAAAATCACAAGGTTATACGTATAAAGATTGGATAAAAGCTCAAATAGATTATGAAAATGGTGAGCACTTAAAAAGTGTATTTTTAAGATCATTAATACATGAAGTTTATAGTTGGAATATTGGTGATAAAAATTGTAATTTTCCTTTTCATTTAGAGTTTGCGTTTAAGACTAATATAAAAGACTATATAGAATTGAGAAAGAAAATGTTGTATGCTGAAAAATTTAATACTAATGATAAATTAGTTATTAAAAAAGAAAATATTAATGAATTAGCTATAGGTATGAATACTTATCAAGGGTATTGTTGCTATGGTGAAATAAAGTTGGAAAAAGAGATAGAAATCAATTTAAAAAACATTATCAATATTAATAATGTTGATTTAGGTGTGGAATATGGTGATATTGATGACTTAAAATCTATAAAACTTGAATATATTGAAGAATAATTAATAAAATTTATTAAAAGTGAGGTTATTAAAATGACCTCACTTATTAAAAGGAAAAGATATGAGTAATTTTTTTGATTTAAGAAAGATGACGAAAAATAAGTTTGTTAAAGAAATGAAAAAAGATAAAAGTTATAATGATTGTTTCTCTACAAAAGGTCTTAAAAATATTTATGATTATTTAAGATGTGCTGAAGGTATTGAAGGTTATGAAGATGAAATGATTACGAGCCCTTGGCTGATAAATGATAGGTTTGTGGAATACAAGAACTTTAAAGATTATAACTTGGATAATTTAACCAATATAAAAACATATTGGCAATTACAAGATATGATAAACCAAGGTTATTTTAATAGCCTGTTTGTCAGAAAGGATGCATCGTAATTGAAAAAAGATATTAAAAAATACTATTAAAAAGGAGACTAAATTTATGTTAGTATCAAGAGTTTATAGAGATGATTTTTTTAGAATGTTTAAGGAATCATCTAATTATAACAACAAATATTCTACTGAAGCTATGAATGCTTTGTATGATTATTTAGATGATTATGCTGAAGAATATGAAGACCCGCCCATAATGTTTGATATTGTAAATATAGCATGTTCTTTTACTGAGTATGAATCTTTAGAAGAGTTTAATAATGAATATAATGAGGAATTTGAAAGTATAGAAGAGCTTGAAGATGGTGGAAAATATAATGTAATTCATGCTTCTGAATATAGTATATTAATAGAAAGACAATAATTATCAAAAAAAACTTGATTTATCAGTTGTTTTAAATTTATATTGTTTTAATATAGCTAGAGTAAAATCTAGCTATATTTTTTAAAAAAAGGAAATAACTATGGATGATATAAAAAATTTAATTGATATTTTATATAAAATAAAAACGAGTCATAATAATATCGAAAAACGAGATTTATTAAAAGAGCTTCCTTATTTAGTTAAAGATATTCAAGACAAAGAAATGAGGGAAATAATCAAAAATGATGATGATTATTCAAGTTTGTTTAAGGAATTATTGTATTCTGATTATAGCGAATTGATATATGAAAAATTGTATAATTATGTTTCAAGAAATTATTCTTATAGTAAATTAAAAGGGGTATATGGATTTAAAAAGGATTATGAAGATTTTGAAATATGTATTGTTCCAGAATATATGGAAGAGTATTATTCTATAAAAATAATATATGAAAATGGGATTTCTTTTGAATTACATAAAGATGGTGAAGATATACCATTATTATTATATAATATAGAAAATATATCTAAAGAATTATTGAATGTATTAAAAGAGAGGGTGTCTTATTTTGATGGTAAAGAAATTCATTTAATTAATAAAGAAAAATTATTGAAGAAATTTAGTAATATAAAAATAATCCCTAATAATATGATTTTTACAGTGGCTGATGCGGTTATTGATGAAAAAAAGTTTAAACTTTATATCCCTGTTTTAAATGAAAAATCTATTCAAAATATACAACAATATTGGATTGATTCTTATAACATTGAGTGTTATGTTGTTTTTGGCGAGAATTATGAAATAGCTACTATTTATTTTAATGTAAAAAATATGAAAGATGTTAATAAAGCATTAGGGCTTTCTAGAAAAATTAATAAAATATTAAATAAAATAATTTAAAAGGAATTATATATGAAAGATTTAATTAAAAGAGCTTTTTTGAATTTTTTAAATGAATATGGTGTTTTTGTAGATTTAGGGGAAGATTCTTCTGATTGTATAAGACGTATGTTAAATAAGGATTTAGTAGATATAAATAAAGTAGCTTTAGAAAAAAATTGTGAAAATTGGTTAGATGTTTTTATTGAATTAAGAGATGAAATGTTAGATAATAAAGAATTATTATCTGTGCAAATAGGGGATGATACTTTTTTATATTTATTAAATGGAGATAAAGGGGATTTGTTTGATAATTTATTTTATTACTTTGCGTAGTTAACAATAAAAGGATCGCATATGTTAGTTTACTCTTATAAAAATAGATTAATTAGATGTTTTTTAGAGGATGAAATATATTATTTTAGTCTTGCTGATTTATCTAAAGATTTTTGTGTTTCAAGAGCTTATTTATCTCGTATATCTAATTTATATAATGGGAAGAAAAAAATTATTGAAGGCGATAAAGATGAATTAATTTATATTGATTTACAAAAGATAAATGGTAATTTTGGAGAATATACCTTTCTTAATTATCTTCAAGAATTTTATAAAGAATTTGATTCTAAAAATTTAAAAGAAGTTAGCAAGATTAAAAGGTCAAAACAAAGTACTATAAATTTAAGAAAATTTGATGTAGATGGTTTTTTTAAAGAATGTATTCTTCAAAAAAATGATGAATTTTATTTTAAAACAAATAAATTTTATAAATATTTAAGATTGAGTTCAGCTTGGCATGAAAAACGATTAAAAGATCATAATTTAATACATAGTACAATAAATTATAAGGATTTAAGAAAATTTTTTGAGCATCCAATAACTTATTATAATAGGTATTTAGAATGTTTAAGAAATTATTGTTTATATCATGAAAATTTTAATATTGATGAATTGCGACAAAAATTTTTAGAATATATAAACAATGCTAAAAAGGATATTTTTTAATGGTTAAAGTAAAAAGTTTATAATGTTTTATATAAACATATTTATAATTAAAGGAGTTTTGCATGTATTTAGATGAAAAACATAATATTTTAATATTAGAAGATAAAGATTATGATAGTAGACATGATATTAAGAGTTTTCTCTTTTTAATCAATACTACTATAAAAAGTTTGAATATTCCTCATAATCAAAAATTTTTAATAAAAGCAGATTTAACAAAAATAAAAAATATAGATAAAGATTATTTAGATAATCTTTCAGATAAAAGTTATTTGTATAATTATTATTATGATGTCGATGAACAATTAAGAGTGTTATGTCCAAATTGTTTGTCAAATAAGTTTGAATCATTGAGAAAAATATTTATACCGATGAGTATAGATGATAATAGTCTTGCTATATTTGAAGAAGATGTTAAAAAAGGGTATATGGAAGAAAGCTCTTATAGTTTTAAAATATCTTGTGATTGTTGCGGTAATGTTTATGAACCACCTAAAGAATAATTTTTTTAAATATGATTATTTCAATATTATAAAGAAAGAAATGGAGATGTGGGGATATAAGTATTAAATCGTTATATATGTAAATTTATTCAAAGGAGATAATAATTATGTTAAAAAATATTGAAGTAAATGAAATACAAAAAACATTTCAGACAATAGGTAGAGCTATAGGAGATGGCTTAAGAAAAGCAGAAGCCTACATACAAGACATAGTTGGTCTTATGCGAGAAGTATTATCTAAACAATTGCAACCTATTGGCACTAGTACAGGATTTACTTATTCTAATGGTAGATTTTATTATCATGGTAAGGAAATCACAGATGTTACTAGTAATTTATCATCTGTAGCTTTTTATAGCCGCAGTTTTAAATTGATAGTTTACGATGATTCTAAAAAAGTCTTGACATAATTCAAATTTAGATTATAATAGGATTGATTGTAAGAAAAAAAATAGGAAAATTAATCGAGTACTATTTTTTTTCTTTTCTTTAAATAGAGGAAGGACTTTTAATAAAAAATTATTAGGAGAAAAAAATATGTTAGTTAAATTTGAACCTTCTTATTGGGTAATAATAAGAAATAATAAAAAATATTTAGGCTGTCAAAATGATTGTAAGCATTTAGAAAATATTGATAATAAAATCGTATGCTCATATTTTGGAAAAGAAATAAAAGGAATAGAAGATAATTATAAACCTTGTAAAGAATGCTTTAATGAATTTTGTAGTGCTCATTTTGATGTTCAAGATTTAGTATTGTCAAACAAAAACCATTTTGAGGAGTGAATAATGAGCTGTTTAAAAAAAACATATTATGATAAAGAATTAAAAACATTTGTTACTGAAGAGTATACAGATTGGGGCATGAAAAAATATGACGGATCAGGCAATTTAATTGATTATGAGAAAATAGCTGCTGATGATGATTTTGTTAGTGATGACATCAATGAAGAGATAGACGAACCTGATGAACTTTTCTATAGGCTTTATCCGTGTAAGAATAGGAAGATAGAAGAAAAATAAAATTAAAGAAGGAATGCTAAAATGAATATCAATAAATTAAAAGAAATATTACAAAAGTATCCTTCCGAATTAATTATTAAAGTACAAATTGATGATGAAATAATGCATAAGTTAGAATACAGTAAAATGATACAAGGGGGTGGGCTTCAAATTATAGGGAATGATTCTCCTTATGAGTGTAAGCCTGTAGCAGTGTCTGAGTTATTAAATAATTTAAAAGAATTTAAAGCTGATGATAATATATTTTTATTTGAAGATGTTACAGATTGGTACGATGAATATGTAACCATTAAAATTATGGTATAAAAGAAGCAACACAAAAAGATGATAGTTTGATTTTAGCAGGTGATTATATAGGCACAAAAATATATTAATAGGAGATTAAAAATGGAATTATTACAAGAATATAAAAACATATCAGATAAAATAAAAGAGTATATTAAAACAGAATTAGAAAAAAGATACGATGATTTAAAGTTTAATGATGATGATACTTCTTTATTATGCTTTAATATAGGTTGCTGGTATTTTGTAATAGATATAATAAATAATGAGTTTAGAATAGATTATTTTAATGAAATAGTTAGAGATAATTCTGATTTTGATTATTTGGAAAGCTTTGAGGAATTATTTAAGTATATAGATGATGTAATCAGTGAGGGGGTTTAAACAATGAAACTAAACATTGAAAAACTAAAAAGCAAATTAAATAATATTAGCAGTGAGGTATCTTATAATATAGAAAAAAGATACCATGAAGAATTACATGAAAAAATAGAAAAATATTTTAATATTATTACATTTAATCATTTAGTAGAAATATATATTGCTGATAATGAAGATATTGAAAGCAATATTAATTTTCATAATTATTTTATTATTCCATCTTTTAGTATTGAAGAGTTTCATCAGATAAAAACAACATTAGACTTTATAGAAGATAACGAGGAAGCTATAAAAACCGCTATGCTTGAAAGTATAGAGTAGTGAAATTTCATTTCTTTTAAGAATAAAGGACAGTTAAATTATGAAATATATGGGAAGTAAAAATAGAATAGCAAAGGAAATATTACCTATTATTTTAGAGCATAAAAATAATGTTCGATTTTATATTGAGCCTTTTGTTGGTGGTGCTAATATAATAGATAAGGTAGATAAATCCTTAAATAGAATAGGTTTTGATTTAAATCCTTATTTGATAGCTTTACTTCAAGCTTTACAAAATGATAATTGGATTTATCCTAAAGAATACGATAATGAATATTATAAATATGTTAGAGACAATAAAGATAAGTTTGATAAAGCTGTCGTTGGTTTTATTGGTCTTAATTGTTATGGTGGGGGATTTTTTGATGGCTTTCGTAGAGATAGTTTAGGTAAAAGGAATTATTATATAGAATATTGTAACAATTTGGATAAACAAAGAGTTAATTTAAAGAATATAGAATTTATATGTTCTGATTATAAAAATATAATTTTTCCTGATAAACCTTGTATAATATACTGTGACCCACCTTATTTTAATACTAAAAAATATAAATATAACAATATTGATTATAATGAGTTTTGGGATTGGTGTAGAGAACTGTCAAAAAAACATTTCATATATATATCAAGTTTTGAAGCCCCTGAAGATTTTAAATGTATCTGGCAAAAAGAAAGGTGTGTTTCTTTAACTAAAGATACCGGCAGTAAAAAGAATATAGAAAAATTATTTATAAAGAAACGAATATAAGATTCAAGTGCTTCATATAAAAAACTTACAAAAATTCTCACAAGTCTAAAAACTTGGGTTTCTTTACGGAGGTCTTATGAATAATAGTCTATGGAATATTATATTAATAATGATATGTTTTACATCTGGTTTAATATTTTTTTTATATAAAATAAAATTTAGTGAAATGATGGGGGATTTAATAGATCCAAAATATCAAGGTAATAGAATATTATTAATAATAATTACAGCTGTTGTCTGGATTGATATAATACTGTTAGCTTTATTGCTTTGTTTAATAACAAATAGATTATTATAGAGGTTTAATTTATGAAAAAGAGATAAAATTAAAAAAACAAAAAGTTAATTTATTGAAAAATATTTAACAAAATATACTAAAATCTAAAAAAAAAAAATTAAAAAGGAGGGAAAGCTAATTTAATTATTGAAAGAAATCTAACTTTATGTTAATATAAAGAAAAATTGATGATCTTTGAAAAAAGTCAATTTTTCTTTAATTGACAAATTAAAAAAATAAGAAAGAAAAAACTTATTAGATTCACTGGTAAAATCCATAATTTAATAAGTATTAAAAATTAAAATTTGAGTACCTTGGGCTAACAGGGGAATTAACGCCTTTCAGATATCAACAAATGCGAGTAGCTTTAAATTTAAAGCAAAAGCGAGTTGAGGTTAGGAAATGTCTTATTTATTAAAAGTTAGATTTTAATAGATTTAAGTTAGCAGAAAAAGTATGATTTTAATATTAAAATGTAATGATATTAAGTTTGGATTATATCAAGAAGATTTAGCAACTTATTCAAGTTCTTTTCTTGTTATTAATCCTAAAAATGATTTTGGATTAAATAGTGATGAGGGCGATTTTTTTATAGGTATTACTGATTTATTGAAAGCATTCACTTATTCAAAATATTGTTTAGAAAGTAAAAAAGATATCCCTATTATTAAAATAGTTTTAGATATGGACAAAGATAATGAAGATGCTTTTGTTTTGCACATAAATTTACAATTTGAAACTGAAGAAAAAGCTTTTGATACAATGAATAAGTTATACAAAGGTTTAGAAACAGCTGTTAAAGAATCTGATATTAGAGATAAAAAATTAAAAGCTGAAGTTGAAAAACAAATAGTCGGTTCTCATATAATAGAGAATATAAAATTTATTTCTCTTGAGTCTCTTTTCTATAAATTATGAAATCAAGAATTAAGGAAAGGTGATGCTATGAATAAAAAAAATATTAAAATTAGCTAAAGAGAATGAATTATTGATTTTAATAAAAGCTCAAGAATTTGATAACTTTTTGGATTTTGAAGATTATTTGATGAATAGAAAAAGATAATTAGAATAGGAGTTCAAAATGGGATTAAAAAGAACTAAAATTTATACAATAAAAGTTGATGATAATAATAAATGTAGTAAAGACTGTGATTATTATCATGGAGATACTTTTTTTGGTGTAATATGTACTTTTGATTTTTTTAAAGGTGATAGTAAAGATGTTGTTAGATTAATAGATGATAACCGCACTGAATATTGTAAAAAGTTTTTTGAGAATAAGGAGCTTAAAATGGAAAAATTAACATTAAACAAATTAAATAGTTTGTTATATAGAGCCTTTTTCCCTATAAAAAATGAAAATGAATATATTTATTTAATGTGTTTTAAAAGCCATATAGATATAATACAGAAACATTATTTTGAGGATAATACAAAAGCATATAAATTTTATGAATTAAGAGTATTGAATAATAAAATATTTGTAATTGAAAATGGTAAAGTTTTATATTGTTTTAACCATTATAAAAAAGTTATCAGATATATAAAGAAAATGTTTAAGGAATTAGAAAAAGCTAAAATAAAATATAAGAGGTAAAGGGGAGAGGCTCATGATATACATAAAAAAATTAAGTGATTTCAATACTAACTATAATAATATAAAAGAGTTAGTAGACTATATCAATATAGGAAATAAGGATACAAAATTATCTGAAGAGAACTTTGTAGTCAATGATGTAGATTTTGTTCCTTGCTGTTTTTGGGGAAACTGTACATTCTCTGAATGTGAATATATAAGAGTGAAGTTAGAAGATATTTTATTAATATTACATAAATGCACTCACTCTGTATTATTTTCTTTAGAAGTGGAATTAAAATTTAATAACATTACATTAACTATTAGTAAACAAACTATACAGATAGAAATGAAAACTGATAAGTTGTATAATAATAGTTTATATAAGGAATTAGTACAAGATACTCATTTTATTTTATCTCTATTTGGCAATAATAATTTCAGAGAATTAATATGGACTTATTTTGTTGGTATGGAATTAGAGAAATTCAATTTAGAATATACAGATAACATCTATAGTTATGCGTCTCAAATAATATTCAATAAAATGGATACTAAAGGTGAAGAAAGATGGTGTATAAAGAATGCAATGTTAAACTTACTTTATAGTAAATATACTACACCACAAACATTTGAATATTTTTATAAATATATGATAATGATGAAAGAAGGGTTACAAATTCAAGCACAGTGCAAAACAAATGACGAATAACTTATTTTGGAGATAGAAATAGATATAAAAAAAGAAGTTAAAAGAACAATAAAGAAAGAAAGAAAAAAGCATGAAAGCATATTAGACAGAATATTAAGAGAGGAGAAAAATAAAAAATTATTTGAAAATTAAAAAGTAATTGACAAAAATTAAAAAGTAAATTATAATATTAAAACATTAAAAGGATGGCTATACAATTATGAAAAAAATATTCTTAATTATATTTATATTATTAGCTATTAATTTAATAGCATATTCAGATGAAATAGGTTATGGTAAGTATTATTCACCAGAAGAAATAACTCGACAGCTTATGTTAAAAAGATACTCAGAAGTTTATGAGTTTTTAATGAATCACTATATTGTATATTATAGTACAGGTTCTGTAATTGATTATTATGGGGAAGATAATTATAAAATATATGACATGGATTGGTATACTACAGTAGAGTTCACAGTAAAGGATGGTGTTTTTGGTTATAGATATATTGGCGGTAGTGAAAGTAATGTTTTTGATGATAGATATATTAGGACTAATAAAGCTATAGAGCTACAAGGTTTTAATGAATTATATTGGGATGGATTTAATTTGGTGTTGGGTTTTACTAATTTTGAACCTCGATATAATAGTTATATTTTAGAAAAATTTTTTATAAAATATAATCCAAAAGATAAATATAATAACGGTCTCAGAGTTAGCAGATTAAAAATAGGTATAGATGTGAAAAACTTTGACTTTTATAACAAAGAAGGTTATTTGAATGTATTCTTTCCAAATTTATATCATTCAGATGTTATTCAAGTTATACCAAAAGAAAATCCGCCTTATAAAAAGAAATAATTCATGAAGATTTTAGAGTTATACAGTATTAATTTAGAAATATATGATTATTACCGTAATTCAAGTGAATGTGTTTTTGATCCATCATTGAAATGGCAAGAGCTTTGTCATTTATTAAATAATTCAAAAACACATATTTTACAATTTCAAAAACTGTATAACTCCTCTTATAAAGAAGCTTCAATGTTTGTTGATATGCCCTTATTAAATGTGGTGCCTGGCAGTAAAGAATGGAATGGTACAAATCAAATAATTCATAAAGTGGGTAATTATCAAGATGTTAAATATTTACCAAAAAATGTTATTCGAGCTTCTATAGATACTATAGTTGAGTTTGTTATTGAGTTTGAAAATGTCTCTATGTTATTAGATTTAGAAAAATATTTAGATAAAATGATTCTATTATTAAATACAGATATAGATAAAAGAGTTTTTATGTATAGGGAATTAGTAGATGAGTTTAGAAAATCAATTAGTTGATAAAGAAGATTATTGGTTTAATTATGAGACCGATAAGGTAGAAACAGTTAGATTAGATTATCTTTCTGATGAAATGATTAAGGAAGGTAAAGAGCATGGTTATGCCTTATGCCCTATATGTAAAGAGCAAAAAGCATTAGAGGGTAATCCTAATTATAGTAAGAGAAAAGTTAAAGTAGATGAAGATGGAAAATTTGGTTTTTGTTTTAGATGTAATACAAAGTTTTATAGAAATCAAAAACAAGAATATGATAAGTTTATAATCAAACAACCTATGTATTATGAATATGATGAAGAAGATGGATTTTTAGATTGTAGTTATATAGAAAAAAAATTAGGAAGAATGGATAAGAACTGTTTTGATTATTTAATTAACAGAAATAAATTTATAGATAGATCTTTTATAAGTAAGTATGGTTTGATAGGTGAAGATAATAAAATTATTATTCCTTTTTATTCACAAGGAAAAATGATTTATTATCAAATAAGATTTCTTAAAGCTGAAACATTAAAATATTTTAATCCGCCTATAGAAAATAAACCATTTTATTGTTATCAATACAATCCATTCAAACCAACAATAATAGTTGAGGGTACTTTTGATGCTTTTGCTATAATGTCTGTTACTAATGAGTTTAATGTAATAGCTATATTAGGTTTATATATAACAGATTATCAATATAAGTATCTTAAGACATTAGGGGGTATTTATGATATTTTGGTAATGTTAGATGAGGGGATTAAATCACAAAAACTTTGCTGGAATATTATTAAAAAAGGCTTTAGAGGAAAAATTAAATATGTGAATAGTTATGGTATGGACCCAGAAGAGTTATTAAATTACTATGGTAAAGAAAAATTCTTAAATTATATAAAAGAAAATACTATGAAATTATCGAAAAAAAAGTCTTGACATAATTTTAAAAATATGACACACTTTTTATATAAATAACAAAATATAAGGGGTGTTAAATTTTGAAAAAGTCCTATAAATATGTAGTTTATTCTAACAATGGAATAGACTATTCAATAAGGGCTATACATATCGATGAGGATTATTACTATAATATTATGGATTTAGGAAAAGCTTTTGGTGTAACAAGAGCTTATGTTTCTGATTATTTTAAGTATGAAGGTGAACGTTATAATAATGAAAACTCAAAAACCAAAGCAAAATATGTAGATATTTATGATATCAAACGTAAGTTAAGTATGAAAAGAGGTACTAATACGTTTATAGATAAGTGCTACGAGTTTGTATCTAAACTAACGGATAAAGATTATCTTACAGGAGAACTCCCTAAACAAAAAGAACAATTTCCATTAGAAAAATTTCTTAAAAGATGTGTTAGAAAATATAATGGGAAACTTTGGTTTAGGTATGCTTATATTTATCAGTTCTTTGGTAAAACGCCAGCATGGCATAGACATAGGTTGCTTAGAGAGGATTTTGCTACAGAGCAGTTCGGTACTAAAGGAAGTTTCATGGATTTTAATACATTTAAAAGATTCATGAATGCACCTAGTCGTGGGGATAAAAACCCCTATTATAAAATTTTTATAAATATGATACAAAAGGAAAATAAGTTTGATATAGAGTTATTTTCCGAAAGGATAAGACACTATGAAGAGAAAAGAATTGATTCAGGTGTTAAAGCAGATGCCTGACAAAGTAAAGAATTTTGATGTTAAAGTAAATATAAAAGGTAATAAAGATATTACAGAAAACCTTCATGTAATGGAATCGATATTACCTTCCAAAATAATACCTGGTGAAGCTGTGGTGTTAAAGGTTTTGGATAATGAGATATAATGATATGATTGATAATAGAGATTTCCTCCATAACTTTGTAGATAAATCTATTACGTTAACGGGGGTCTTTGTTAGAATTAATAAATATATTGATGAGCACCATTGTAAAATACTTATAACTGATATTAATTACCAAGGTGAGTTAATATGCGATCACTTATTGATTTATACTTCAGTTAACATGGTAGAACAATTATTTTCTATGCTCGCAGATGGTGAAGAACAAACAAAATTTCCTGTAGAATTTAGAGGGAAGGTTACTAAATATAAAACAAGGAAAACTATAGTTGGTGTGCCTGTGTATATAAAAAACTTTGGTGTGAAAGATTTAAAGTATATTAAAGTTAACAGGCCTAAAATAACAGCTGAAATAAACATATGATACTTGACGAGTTAATAAAAAAATTAGAAATAAATGTAAGCCCTGATGTTTATGTACTTATACCTCCTACTGATATGGATGAAGAATTATCTTATGATATATCAGATGTGATGGTGGGTACTTTAATTAAATATAAAAGCGGATGGGAGTTTAAAGAAGAAGTTGAAGAAATCCTCAAAGCTGAAACTTTTGGCGATGAGGATGAATTTAACAGAGAGATGGCTAAAGTTATAAAACAAGGTGTCTTAAAAGGTACTTTCATTATTTTAATGCCATCTATGTAAAAGGACAGATATTTGAAAATTAAAACATATGTAAAACAGAATCTTGAATTGTTAAGTTTTTATACAGAAATAATTACAGATTTTAATTTTATGTTAATTTCTGATTTAATTGACTATACTTATTTACTTATAAGAACTGCTGTAAGAAGAAGATATTTATCTGAAACAGATATAGAAAATTCTAAATTAATGCTTGATATATATGAAGAAAGATTAAGGAAAAGGGGGAAATAGCATGACTTCAAAAACATTTTTAAATATTTTTATTGCTATAAATATTTTAGTAATTGGTGTTATTATGTTTATAGCCACAACTGTGTATAAAAACTTAACAGGGGAATTCCATGTTATGGGGATGGTTTTTGTTACTATATTAATTTTATTAATTGTAGAGTTTATTAGTCAAAAATTTAATTTGATGACTATATTTAGAAATCAATTTTTATTTTATTTAATGATAGCTCAATTAATAATATTAAGTTTAGTTAAGAATAATTATATATTATTTTTAGTAAGTTTAGATTTTACTTTATATATGGTGTATGTAATTACTATAAATTTATATAGAATAAAAAACTTGCTTATTAAAGAATAATATGGTAATCTTATAGAATAAATAATCTAAATTAAAGGAATTTTTTGTTCTATGAGAAAGATATTGAAACATTTTATTAAAAATTATTTTGATAAGAAACTTCCAATAATTGAAGGAAGTGCTAAATTAAAAGAAAATAAAGGGGGATCAATTTTGGTTATAGATGAGACCAGAATTGATTTCCTCTCTAATTTAGAATCTATACTAGAAATAGGATATTTCGTTAAGAAAATCTTTCTTTTTTTCGAGGGTGAAATTCTTGTAGAGTTAACTACAGAAGATGTAGAGAGAGTATATATTGAAGATACTTATTTAAAAAATTCATTAAGTTTTACTCATACTATTCCAGAAATAACTAAAATGGTTAACAGTCCTGCTATTGATATAACACCTAATAAATCTGATGAAGAATTAGATAAAGAAATGTTAGTAGAAGAAATGAGTTTACTTGAAAATGATATTGAAAATGAAGATATATCAGTTGAAAGTGATTTGCCTAATAATAATTCAATCAGCACCACGAAAAAAATAGTATTAGTTATAGATAGATCTCCATATCAAGAAGATTTATTAGAAAGATTAGCAACATTCTATAAAGATGATACTTACAGAGATTCTCAAGTTGTAAACTTCTATGCTATGATAAATCCTAAAACAAAAACTCCGTTTATTTTAGAAGCAATAAAAGAGTTAAGATCAACAGCAATTAGTACAAAAACAGAAAAAGAAATTGAAGAAAGTTATAATAAGTTTAGGAAGATTTGTATTGAGTGGTATGAGGAAGTTAAGAAGTTAGATGTAAGGGATGTAGTATGTAAAAGAGTTTATAATTCGGATAGATTTGTAACCCCCGAAATAGTGTTATGGTTATGGGGTTATTATGTAATGGGTAAAAAAGCAAAATGGATAATGGCTAATAATGGTTCTACATTAAGAATTTATAAAAATGAATTTATGGTAGCAGATATTAAAAGTAATGAAATGTTTATTAATGAGGGTAATAAAATATGCTCTGCTCCGGGTGAATTGATTATAAATAGCTTAGATAAATATATGATATTAGGTTACTTAAATTATTTATATGATAATGGATTAAAATTACCTGAAATGCCTAAATGGAGATCAGATAATGTTTCATTTGAATCTCATATAGCAGGTGCTTTCGGGCAATATACAAGAGTACCTCATAGGGTTTCTATAGTTGAAAATATTAATAAAATAAATGGAAAGAACGCAGGATCAGATACAAGGCTTGCTCTTTATGAAACATTCATAGAAAGATATTATAAGGCTTATTAATTATGGAAGAGAATTGGGAAGAGAATTTAGGTTTTAATAAATTGGTTGATATATTAACTAATGAGTTTGATGCTAAAAAAAATGAAGATAGTTCTTATTCTGTAGAATTAGAAAATAAAGGATGTAAACTCAATCTTAATATAAATGAGATTGGTTATATTCTTAAATTATATTTTTTAGAATCTCATAAAACATTCGAAGGTGCTGTGCATCCTTTAACTAATTTTTATTTGTTTAATACATTAATAGCACTTAAACAAAAACCTTATGTTGCTATAAGTTGTTTTTTTGGTGATGGTACTGAAGAAAAGTACCCTTTATCTATTTATAATGAAAGGGTAATGTTAGGTATAATAGAGTGGAATTTTCTTTTAAGAGAGATATTAAAAGTAGAAGATTGGGACGGAAGTGAGTTTGATTTAGATGTAGAAAATGCTGAAATTACAGCTATTATCGATAAAACTTCTATCCCGTATCTTTTATTTTATATAAATAAAGGACCATCTTTTAATGTTGAGATACCTTATACATTATATGACTGGGTTTTAGATTTTAAAGAAGAAATGTCTTGGGTATTATATGATAGAACAACTTTTAAGGTTGCCGATATACCAAAAGAGGTACCTTTTATTGATTATTTTAAGAAAGTATTTGAAGCTTATAAAGTTAAGTATGAAGGTGATATATTTAGAAATTTAATAGAGCTTCCGATAAGAAATCCCTATGTATTAAAAAGTGATTTTTATATGAATCATTTAGGGGCAGTTGTTAGATTGTTTACAGTCTTTAGACCCGATAAACCATTTTTAATAAAAATACCTTATAGAGCTAATGTTGAAAGAGAATTAGATATTTTTAATAAATTTTTATATTTATTATTATCTGACCCTGTTGGGTTATACAATTCAACACCATTAGCTTATTTTAGGTATATAGATCATTTATATATGGGTCTATTTATAGTAGATGACTATAATGGCAATGTTGGAAAAAAAGACTTGACATAATTAAAAAATACTATATAATATAAAAATCTTTGTTTTTGAAAGGAAGGGATAGGCTATGAAAATAAAATATAAAAAGAGAAAGTGTTTTTTAATTATCCTGATTGTTTTTACATTTTTTTTTGAAAGTAAATTAAATATTATAGGAGCTGTGTCAGATTATGATATTAATAAAGCTCAAAAAACTCAAGGATTATTAATTCATATACCTGATATAAATAAAGATTATTTATATATACAAAAACATTATGGAAGAACTACTGATTATCTAAGTTATGATTTTATAGAGTTTATAGATCAAACATTAAATTTTTATAAAATAAATGAATATATAGATTTACCCATGATGTTAGCTTTAATAGATGTTGAAAGTGAATTTATCCATGAAAGAACTTCTAGAGCGGGTGCTTATGGTTTATGTCAAATTATGAAACGCACTGAAAAAATAATTAACAATGATTATAAAGGTTGGTTTGATGGGTATTACTTAGATAGAAAAAATCCTTATGATAACGTAACCTTATCTATAGTGTATTTATATGATTTATTAGTTAGGCATGATGGTGACGTGGAGTCAGCAATCCGATTTTATAATGGTGGAACTAAATGGAAAAATAATAGAAGAACTAAATATTATTATAATAAAATAATTAAAAAAAGATGTGAGTTGGTTGATAGTTTAACTACAAGCCAAGCCTAATGTTTGGTAGTTTATAACATACATAAAGACTTAAATAAAAAAAATAAATTAAAAGGGAATTTGTTATATGGATCTTTATTTAGATAATATTAAAACTAAAACTTTCTTAACAAAAAAGAAAGTAAGTAAACAAAGTAGAAGTTATATTAGTTATAAAGTATTACAAAACTTTATTGATTCAGAGGAAACTATAAGAATATTTGGATTAGGTAGCGAATTAATAAATGAGGTAAAGAGATTACATAATCTTGATAAAATACATTTAGGATTAAGGGCAAAAACTCTTACAGATCATATATTACTTTCTCTACCTGTTATCCGATTCGGTAATGTAGAAATATTTACAACTACAGATACTGAAAAATATGATGTTAAATATAAAAGTTTTACTGGTGAGGAGCTAGAAGTTCCAGAGATAATCTTACCTGAAATTAATATATTAAATATAAAAGATTATAAAGAAACAGATAAAGATTTATTGTTTCAATATTTAGATGACCCTAAAATTGGGTTTGACTTTGAAACATGGAATTTAACTCACCAGAAAGACTTTTTTCCATTAGGTGTTGGTATATCTAATAATAATAAAGCTACTTATTTTGCTTTTCCAGATAGATATAGTTTAGCCCAAAACCTTCCTTTTTTTTCGCATTTTCAATCGTTCATAGAACAAACAAAACATAAAGCTTGGGCTTATAATTGTCCTTTTGAAATGGGTGTATTAAATAGAATGTATCACAAAATGTATGAGATACAAGATGCTTATATATTAGTTTTAATGGATGGTAATAGGGGTTCATTGAAAACCAATGGGCAGTCTTATTTAGGTATTAGAAGTTGGGATGATGAAATTGATAGAATACAGAAATACTTTAGACAAGTTTTTGCCAGATATGGTGACGGTAAAGCTTTTCTTTCAAGATTTATTGATAGTAAATTTTATACAGGTGAATACATATTAGACCCAAAAATAGAAGCATTAACAGGCGGATCACAATCTAAGAAAATAAAAAAAGAAGATTCTGCTTTATTAGGACAAAGTTTACCTGATTTATTTAGTACATTTAGAAATGCAGATCAAACTTATGAAAATTGGGAAGATAGAATTGTTAGATACTGGGGGAATGAATGGGCTATTATTCCAGATTCTATAATGGGGTATTACTGTTGTATGGATTCATTTATTACATTAAAGCTTGTAGAAAAAATACAACCTTTATATACAGAAAGATGTTACAGAGTACATATGGATAATATGTATCTTAAATATTGTTCTGATACGGCAGGTCAAATAAGAATAAATTGGGAATTGAAAGATGAAGTGGAAGATTATTATAAAAAATTAGAGTTTAATAGTAAAGCATATTTAACTTTAATGACCTATAATTATCATAAGTTATATTTTGAAGATATAGTTGGCAGGGATAGAATCATTAATTATGATATTTCTGAAGGAATACTAAATGATATTTTATTTTATAAAAGTTATTTTTATTTAGAACCTGATGATAATAGAAGGGTTAAAAAGTTTATAAAGTTTGTTAAACCTGATGGCATTTTAGATATTACAAGATTAACTCACATAGTAGGTAAAGAAAATGTTGACATGTTTATGTGGTTAGAGTCTAATAAGATAAGTGAGTCTCAATTAGGTGAATTAAATACTTTATTAGAAAGTATTATAAGATCACAAGAAACTATACATAGAATAATAGATGATTATTATGAATTAAATAAGAATATGATTCAAAATAGAAATGCGTCTATATTAAAGCTTTGGAAGAATAATGAAGTTTCTTTAATAGAATTTTTAAGAGGTGGTGTATTTGATAATAAGAAAATTAAAGCTGAAATACTAGACCAACTTAAACTTTATTATGTAGATGAGCCTTTAATTAAATATAGAATTAAGAATAATTTCTTACCGACTGATTATGTAAAACATGTATTAGGTTATTTAACTCTTAATAGAAAGTCAAAAGATTTACAAAACTTATTAAAAGACAAAACCATCGAAAGTGAAATAGATGAAAGGATAGAGCCTTATTTGGATTATAATTTTAAGTCTGCTAAAGAAACTTTGGAATTTGGTAAATGGTTAAATTATTTCTTCAAAGAAAAAGTATTTAAATCATTAGCTTTCTATGATACTTATTTAGATCAATGTGAAGAAGGGTTCGCCTCAGGACTTTCTGAATTTGCTGACTTTGAACAATATTGTGATTTTTTAGATCTAAAAGCAAATGAAAAGGTTAAGAAACATAATAGGTCTTACGCAAAGTTTTATGGCAGAGATCCTTTATCTTGGAGATTTACTAACTTTTATAAAGAACTTACTGAAAAAAGATTTATTAATTTTTGTAAATGTTTTTCAGATAAAGAACCTTATGTATTAAGAAAAACGGACAATTTAGTTCAAATAGATGAAGACCCTTTAAGTCTATTTTATTTAGATTTTTATGATAAGATAATAAGACTTTATAAATATGCTACTAAAGAATTATCTTCTGCTATTAGATTTATAAACAATAACAGTTATAAAATAGATTGGGAGTCTAATACTTTAGTAAATGGTGAAAAGGGGCAAGGCCCTGGATATTATGCTATTCCTAAAATTATTCCATTATCAACTAAAACAGGTAGATTCGCAGCATCAATACATACAATAGGTGGTGGTGATGATGGTAAATTATTAATGGTTAATGATAGTCATGATATGATAGCTTCATATTTCGATGTAAGTCAAGCAGAGGTTAGGATGCTTGCTACAATGGCTAAAGATGAAAAGCTGTTAGATATATTTGTTAAGGATAAAGACCCTTATAAAGAGATGGCTATACAAGCTTACCCTTATTTAGCTAGTAAAGATAATGCTAAAAAATTAAAAGCAATAAGACAAGATTATAAAGGAACATTTCTATCGTATCTTTATCAAGCTATGATACTTACGATTAGTATAAATACAGGGTTACCAGTACCTGTAGTAACAAGAATAGTATCTCAAATGGATTCAGAATATTATTCTACAGTACAATGGGCAAAAGATATGGTTTGGTATGCTAAAAAGAATGGTTTTAGAAAGACATTCTTTGGTAATAAATCTTATGTTTTAGAAAAAGAAAATGTAGTTACTACTGCTGTAAATCACCCCGTACAAGAGGCTACTACAAAAATATTAGGTGCTGGATATTTTAATATAATTAGAACAGCTATAGAAAAAGGCTTTCAAGTAAGATTTAAATATTCTATTCATGACTCTTGTGTAATAATGTTTCCTATTAAACATACATTTGAAATGGTTATGCTTTATAGAAAATACTTTAGATCACATATTAAAAAAGAATACGGTGTTGATTTCAAATATGATTTGGACTTATTTTTAGAGAATCACAGGGATCACTCTTCTTTCAAATATAATCACAAAAAAGGATTATTTTCTGTAACAGGTTATTCATACCAAGTAATGTATTTTATACAAAGATTACTTCGATATTATCGATTTGTTATGATACCTATAGATGAAAAACCGGTTAAAGTAAAAGATAAGATTTTGGAAAATACTTCAGTACAACCTGGTAGAGATCATAATAGTTTTCCGTTAGAAAGAATTGACCCAAATTTATCTACTTTAACAATGGTTTGTAAATTAGAATGTCCTTTGTGGATTAGATTTTTAAATGAAAATGATGAACTGTTTGATGACGATATAGAGTTTCCAGAAAAAAAAGACTTGACATAATAAGAAAAATAATATATAATATGATTTATAAAAAAAATCTTGAGTACAGAGGTTTTTGATGAATAATAATAATCAAAGTAAAGTAATAAAAGATAGAATAATTCTTACTGTAGAAATAGTAAAAGATATGGATAATATGCTTGAGGCTCTATCATTCTTTAAAGATACAATAGAAACTGCTGAAGAACATTTTATTACTTGTAGAAGCAATATAGAAATTGGAGGCAATGATGATGAATAAAGAACAGCAGATAAGAGAATGGTTTGAAAAAAACTTCGAGCATAATATAAAAAATATAAATCTTACAAAAGAAATGTATATTTTTGAAGATGATAATGATAAAAAAAATAGATTATGTGTAGATTATTCCTGTTTATTAAAAATAATAAATAAAATACAAAATAAACAGGAATTTGATATTTATCTCCGTAATTTAATAAATCGTATAGGGTGTAATTTACAAGTATATTTTGGAGAGGGAAATTTCTTTTATATTCTAGAAAACACATTAATAAAAAAGAATAGTGACTATGGCAATAGCTTTGATAAAAGTGTAAATAAGTTTGGTTGGGTATATTTAGCTATAGAATTAGACAAAAAGAAAAACAGGTTACACAGCTTATTAAAGAATAAAGAAAAGCCTAACTATGAAAGCATAGAAGACACATTGCTTGACATCGCAGGCTACTGCGTTTTAAGTTTAATATATTTAGAGAATAAAAATGTTTAAAATGAAAGTTAGGAAAAATAAAAGATATAGAAATATATTAAAAGATAAAAATAAAATTAAAAAATATAAAGGTAAAAATTATGAAGGATCTAATCAATGCTTAAAAGAATATTAAACGTATATAATGAATTAAAAGATAATGGTGTAGATTTAATGCTATTAAAAAATATTATTGAATCTAATACAGATAAAAAATTAAATAAAGGTTGGTACTTTATTGAAGAAGGTAATATTAAAGGCTATGATTATTTTATTTTAGTAAATACTAATTGTGAACCTAATTATTTGACTGCTTATATAGAATTAGTTAATAAATTAACAAAAGAACAAGTGATAGAAATTCCTGCTAATATAACTTTTAATGATATAGGAGTTAGAGGAAAATTTTGTATAGGCATAGATCAAAATCATATATGGAATGACACTATGGAAAATCATTTAGATTTAGATGATTGTAGAACTGAAATAGAAGAAATAATTGATTGGCTTGTAGAAAACAATAAAAAAAGTTTAGGTGAACAAAATAAAGAAACCGATGATAGAATATATTGGAATTAAAGATGGGGGTTTATAATGAATGATCAAGTTCTTTCAATAGAAAAAATATTTTTAAACAAAAAATATAGGATATTTTACTGTAAACACGAAACAATTAAAAATGCTTATGATATTTCTTTATATTATAAGGACGTAGAATTGTATAATATTATTTATAATAAAGAATTAGATAAATATACTTATAAATGTCAGCTCTATTCAATAAGACCAAAACAAAGAAGCGTTGAAGAATTACTACTTTTGAAAGAAATTATCGATTGTTATATCTTATTGAAAGATGATAAATTATTAAATAAATTAGAAAAATTAATTAAAAATGATATTAAACAAAAGGAGCTTAAACAATGATATTAATAAAAACTAAAGATAATTTATATAATTTTAATAATTTGATTAATATTTATATTAGTGATGATAAAATAAAAATAATGGATGCAACAAGTATAGCTGATGTATTGTATGAGCATGAAAATAAAGAAGCATTACAAAAAGTTTATAACATCATACAAGAACAAATAATAGACTTAAATACTAAAGAAGCGGGTGGTTATATAGATGTAGACGCTGTAGTAAAAGAAGTAGAAAATATAACAAATTTAAAACGAATTTAATAATTTGTAGCGGTTGATAGGATGCCCTTACCTTTAGGTGAAGGTAATTCACAAAATTAAAAGGATATATGAAATGATTGAGGATAAATCAACAAACTTTACAGAAGAACAATTAAGAGCAATAAAGAGTGATGCCAAAAATGTTCTCATTGTAGCTACTTGTGGTAGCGGAAAATTATTACATGAATATACAACAATGATAAGGGCTAATGGAAAAACAGATTTAGCTAAAAATATAAAAGTGGGTGATTATATTTTCGGTAGAGATGGTAAACCTACTAAAGTTATAAGTAAACATTCTTCTAAAATTAAGAATGTTTATAAGATAACTTTTTCAGATGGAAAATCTGTTATCTGTGATGGTAGACATTTTTGGCAATATCAGACAATCAATTTAAGAAAACAAAAAAAATGGGATGTTAAAGATACGGATTATATTTTTAACAATCTTGAATTAAAATTAAGATATAAAACTAAAAATAGTAAGTATATTAATAAGGCTAATATTTATATCCCTATGGCTAATCCTTTATATTTTGAAAAAAAAGAAGTCCCTCTCAACCCATGGTTATTGGGTGTATTATTGGGGGGTGGTACTTTAGATGTTGAAAGACTTTCCTTCTCTAATAAAGAAAATGATATTATAAAAAGGGTTTCAAATATTATTAGAATATACGATTGTGAATTAAATAAAATAATGGGTAATGATTTTGAAATATTAGGTTTTAATATAAAAAATATTCTTAAAAGATTAAATTTGTTAAATAATTGTTCAAATAATGAGTTTGTGCCTGATTGTTATAAATATAATTCAGAAGAAATAAGATTAGCTGTATTACAAGGATTATTTGATATTGATGGACGTGTTTTGAATAACACCAATGAGTATGTAACTCCATCAAAGCGACTTGCTGATGATGTGGAGTGGTTGGCTGAATCATTAGGTATGACTGTTGTTAAGGAATTATTAAAAAAGAAACTTACTTTTACTTATAAAGGTAAGAAAAGAGTAGGGCAATCAGCTTATAGGCTTTATATTAAATGTACTGAAAAATATCCGCAATGTTATTCAAGTGAAAAGCATATAAATAAATATAAAAAACCACAATCTTGGGCAAGAAGAAGTATTGAGTCTATAGAAAAGTTAGAAAATTTTGAAGGTAAATTTTATTGTTTTGAAGTAGATAATGAAGAGCATTTGTATTTATTAGAGCATTGTATTCCTACTCATAATACTACTACTTTAATAGGTAAATTAGAGAATCTAATTGAAAATGGTATTAAACCTGAAAGAATAATGGTATGTACTTTTACTCGTAAAGCTGCTGGTGAAATGAAAGTAAGATTGGAGAGAAAATTATTTTCTATGAATGTAGAGTTTGAGAGTATACATAAACTTTGGATATCAACGATACATTCTATATGTGGAAGAATAATTAGAAAGTATTGTATGTTATTAGGTTATTCTCAAAATTTTACTATAGCGGATGAAATAAAGAAATTAAGAATAATAAAAGATATATCAAGAAAACATATTTCTTTTGTAGGTGAAGAAAAAAAATTAATGGGGTTAATTTCTAAATATAAAAACTTAAATATGAATGATAAGAAAGTGGCTAATTCATTTTATGTAAATATTGATCCCGAAGAGTTTTTAGATATAGTAAAAGAATATGATAGACAATTAAAAGCATCTGATAGTATGGATTTTGATGATATGTTAATTCATGCTAACACTTTACTGGATAAACCCGGTGTATTACAAGATACTCAAGAGATGTTTGATGTTGTAATGGTGGATGAATGTCAAGATTTAAATTATCCTCAATATCAATTTTTTTTGAAATTAACTAAAACGCCTCATATAAAATTAATAATGGTAGGGGATGATGATCAATGTATATATGAATTTAGAGGTAGTAATATTAACTATATTCTTAATCATCATAAGAATGTAGAGAATTGTGAAATACATTATTTATCAGAAAATTTTAGATGTCCTGTAAATATAGTTAATTTTTCAGAGCAGATAGTTTTACAAACTAAAGGTAGAAAAGAGAAATCCTTAAAATCAAATATTAAAGTAGATCACCCTATTTACTTTGATTATTATCAATCTAAAGAACAGGAAGCTGATAATGTAGTAGGTAGAATAGAGGATTTAAAATCTGATGGAGAAGATTATAATGGTATTGCTATATTAACAAGAGTGGGTGCTCAACATAGAGCTTTGGAAGAAGCTATGGTGAACGCAAGTATTCCTTACAAAGTAGTAGGCGGATTTTCTTTTTATAATAGGAAGGAGATTAAAGATTCTTTGGCTGTTATTAAGTTATTAACAGGTGATAAACATAGAGACCATTTATCAAGATTAATTAACATTCCTTCAAGGGGTGTGGGTGATACTACAGTTGCTAAATTAAATGCTATTGATTTACCTTTGTGGGATGTTTTAGTTAATTATAAATCTTATGATATTATCAAAGGTAAAGCCAAAACAGGTATTGAAGAGTTTCTTGAGTTGGTGAAAAAATATACAGTAATAGATAAAAGAGATCCTTTTGAAATATCAAGTAAAGTAATTAAATATTTAGAAGATATTCAATATATTAGTAAAGAGTTTAAGAATGACTCTGAAGAAATGAAAGTACAGAGGTGGGAGAATGTATTAGAATTGTTAAAAGGCTTTGAAACATTTTTAAATAAAGATAAATCATTAACTTTAGAAGATTATTATGATTTTGTATTAGAGATGTCAGAGGTGCAAGAGGATAGAAACGGTGTAACTATTATGACTATGCACGCCTCAAAAGGTCTAGAGTTTAGAAATGTTTTTATTACCGGGGTGCAAGATGGATTTATACCTCATTTTTACAGTAATACAAATCAAGAGTTAGATGCTGAAAGAAGGTTATTTTATGTAGCTATAACTAGGACAAAAAATAGATTATTTTTATCTTGTTTTATGGATGTGCCAACAGCCTGCCCTACATCATTTTTCAAAACATTCCATTGGGAAAAATATATGCAAGTTAATGATCATGGTTTTGATAATGGTTTCAAATATTATGGTAAGAAAAAAGAAACCGCTTTGGATTGGTAATTATGATTTCCAATAAAAAAGTAAATTAAAAGGAGAAAATTATGTTAAAGCTATACAATAACGGATTATTAATATCTGATTGGCATATTAAAAAAGATGAAAGATATTCACCTTCTTTAGGTTACAGATTAAGAGAGCAACCTATGATGCTTCTTGATAGAGTAGAAGAACTTATAAAAGAACTAAATATAGGTTGGATAGCATTACCTGGTGATATTGTGGATACTTGTACATGTTTACCTCAAGAATCACATGTAGTACGAGATTGTTTTGTAAGGATGAACAGTTGGGGTATTCCTATTTTATATATATTAGGACAACATGATGTAGATTTAAACATTTATTCAAATGAAGATGTTAATTATTATGATAGAAGTAATATTACTGTTATTAATGATAGATTAGAAAATGTAATGTACGTTCATGATAAATATGCTTTGTTAAATGATAAGTATAAAGTATATTTTTCTAATTTTTCTAGCCCAATAGAATATCCGAAAGAATATGTAGATTTATGGGTTACACATTGTAGTTTAGGCTTTGTTAAAGTAGAAGAAGAGGATGAAAAAGGAAATAGAAAGTTTGGTATGATGGTAGCAGGTGATATACATGATCATTTCCAATATGGTAATTGTTATACAGTAGGTACACCTTATCAACATAAAGCACATGAACAACCTATAGGTGTAGTGGGTATAGTAGAAGATAAAGGTGATAAATTACAATTTTATAGAAAACCTACTGATACAGATACAAGAAAATTTTTGCAATTTATACCACCGCCTAAAAAGAAAATTAAAGCTACAGATGCTGAAGGAAATGAAATAAATATTAATTCAACTTCTGAATTAAATATAATGGATGAAATATATAAAAAGACTAAAGAGCTTGGTGTAGATCATTTACATAATAAAATAAATATGGCTGATGCTCCTAACCCTATTAATTTTAATTTTAAATTGAGAAAATTAAGATTAAAAAATTATAGAAGTGTAAGTGAGGCAGAATTTGATTTTGATAATATTGGAAAAGTATTGTTAATGTTAGGTTCGAATGGGGCTGGTAAAAGTACAATAATTTATGCTTTGAGAGATGTATGTTTTGGTGATACAGCTTCTATCTCTAAAAGAGTTAACCATAATGCTAAAAAATGTGAAATAGAATTAACTCTGGATTATGAAGGTAAACAATATACAATAATAAGAGGAAATTCTTTATTTAAGTTTTTTATTAACGGTGAGGAGCAAGTGTCTAATAATAGAAGATCGTTAGAAGCTGTAATGAAATCATATTTACCTTTTATGGAGTATATGTATCTATTTTTACCTGCACAGAAAAGCTCTTTATTTGACCCTGTTACAAGTGTGGAATTAATTGAAAGGTGTCTTAATTTAGATTTGTTTAATTACTTTTTAGATCAAGCTGTTAAGCTAAAGAAACTTTTTTCAGAAGAAGCTAATACTCTGTATAATAAAGTAAATCTTAAAGATGGTGAATTAGCTGTATACCATAAAGAAAGAGATAGTTTGTTAAACACTATAGATGAATATAAAAAAGTTGTAAAACAATCTGGTGAAGAGATAGAAGCTGAATTAAAAAAACTTAATACTTATTCTCAAAGAATAAATTCGGTGAATACAACTATTAACATTACATCTAAAAACTTATCTAAATATAAATTAGAAGAGGGTGTAACAAAAGAAGATTTACTTAATACAATAAAATCATTAGAACAACAGAAAGCAGAATATGACTTATATCAAGAAAAGATGAAAGAGATTGGTTTAGCTGAAAATGAATTAACGGCGGTAATGGAAGAATATAAAAGAACTGCTAGTCTTAAAAAACCTATAGATCATTTACCTACTGAAACTTTGGAAGAATTACAAGAAACGCATCAAAAGATTACTTTAATAAATGATGAGATATCAAGAGAGATATTCACTTATGATACAAAGAAAAAAGAGTTAGAAGAAACTATTGTAAAACTTAATAATTCTATAAAAAGTGGCGAATATTTATGCCCTACTTGTGGGACTTTAATTAAAAAGGATGTACATGAGTTTCAAAAAGAATTAGAGTTGGTAACCCAAGAGTTAAACAGTTTAGTACAGCCAAGAGAATTATTAGATGTAGTATCTATTACTGAAAAAATAAATATATGGAATACTAAAAAGTTAAATGATGATTTAGATAGAACATTAGAAGAGATTGTAGTAAGAGGGAAAGAATGTAGGGTTAAAGTAGATACTTTGAAAAAACAATATGTAATAGATAACCCACCAAAAATGATTACTGAATTAGATATTGCTCCATATAGAACTACTTATGATATATTTGATAGATACGATCAAGATATAGAAACCATGAGATTATCTACTCAATTATTAAAAACACTTAATGAAGAGTTAAAACCTTTGTTATGTGGTAGAACTTTAGAAGAGATGATTAATTATGTAAATGATAAGAGAACTGATTGTGCTATGCTTAGAAAATATGAAATAGATTTAGATAATAAAATAAAAATAATGAAAGAGGTTGAAGCTGATAGAGATAAATTAGCTGAAGATTATAACAATATAAAAAAAGAGTTAGAGAATTGGGATACATATATTAATCTAATGGATTATAACAAATTAGATTCATTACCTTATAAATTAGTAGATATGTTGTTAACTAATTTTAATAATGAAAAATATATGATTACTACTACTAATACTCAAAAGAATGGTAAAGTTAAGTTTAAAATAGATTTACAGTTTAGAGATAATACTAATAAACATTGGATAAGTTATGAAAACGCTTCTGGCGGTCAACAGATGTTATTAGAGCTATTCTTGTTTGGTTCTATTGCTACTTATGTTGGTGGGGTTGGATTAATAGCATTAGATGAAACTTTAGGTGTTGCGTCTATAGATGTTTATTCAAAAGTAGATGATTTAGTATCTTTGATGGATTATCAAAATATTTTAATCATTAGTCATAGTGAAAGAATTGCTTGCTATGATAACAGATTGGTAGTAAAGTTAGGTGATGACGGTTATTCAAATTATCAATTAATTTAACCTAATCTTGTAAGAAATCCCTTTCCTTTAGGTGAGGGATGAATTGTGAAAGTGGCTTGACTTATTAGTAAATTTATTATATAATAAAAAAATACATGTCATCATATTTATATTAAATATGATGATGTAACTAATTTATAGGATTTTTCATGTCAGATGTTTTATCTCAAGCAGAAATAGATGCTCTTTTATCTTGTATTTCCACGGGTGATAATACATTTTATAAAGAAACAAGAGCTAAATCTATAAAAGTAAAAGATTTTTTTAATAGTGAGTTTAATCTTAATCTTAATAGAATACAAATGACGGAAGATGATTTTTTAATAGTTGAACTTAAAAAATGTAAAGATAGTAAAGAACTAGATAAAGCATTTATAGATAAAAAGATAAATAATTATAATGATAGAATAAAATATATTAAACTTATTTTAGGTATTTCAGATATACATAGTATTGTACCTCCTGAAAATGATGAGGAGAAGTATCGAGATTATTTAGAAGTATTTGAATTACAGAAAGAAGATAATATTCTTTCTCGATTAGATAAAATAGATTTAGATAGTTATCAAGCATTAGATGATAGTAAACAATATTTTACATATAAATTAACAAGTAATTATATTGAATATAGGTTGAGAAAATTATTTTTAGAGAAAGTAACGCCTATTAAGTTTATAGAGAAACCTGATGAAATGCTACCTATAGAAATAATGTATTATTATGCTGTTAGAAGAGATGAGGTGATATCTAAACAAGATCAAGATATATTAAATAAAACTTTTAATAAGATAAAAAATAGATTATCAAAAATATTTGAAATTGATATTCAATAAAGGGGGATTTTTTTATGCTTAGAAAATTAGGGGAGTTTATAGTCTGTAAAAGAGTTAAATCTTTTTTATCAGAGAAAGGATTTTTAGAAAGTACAGATAGGAAATGTTTTAATCTTAAATATAAGATGAAATCCATAACTGTTTACTATGATAAAAAAGAGAAATATTATAAATCAATGCATTACATTAGTATTGGTATTGGTACTCTTGATTATAGAAAGATTTGTAAAACCATGTTTAGCCCTATTGAGTTTGAGTTTATTGATTATCTCAAAAATGATAGAAATAGGGAAGCAGTGTTGTCTAAAATAAAGGTGGATAATAAAATACCCAGACAAGAGGAACGTTAATATGAATGCTATTTTAAAAAATTCTCTTGTATATGATGTAGGTGATAGTTTAATTATTTACTCTGAAAATAAAATGTATACTTATTTGAATAATAGATTAATTCAATTAGATACACCGATGAAAATAACTAAATTTGATGTTAATAATAAAGGTCAAATTTTATTATATGATACGACTAAAGATTCTTTTTGTATTGGTAAATATGATGGTAGCTGGAATAGGTATCAATTATCAAATAAAACTATAGAAAGTATTATTTTAACTAACGAATCTATTGTATATATGGTGCTTAAAGATGATAATGATAATTATTCATTTAAGTTGATGAATTTTTCGATTAACACTCCATCCACTGGAGATTGGAAACCTTATATTAAAGAGAAAGCAGAGATTGAATATGTAGATGGTGTTATAGAAGTAAAACAACGTCTTATGAATAAAGTAATAAAATTTGATGAGAATGAAACAATGTCATTAAATATTTTAATTCATTATTCAATGATTAATGATGATTATAAAATGAAAAGTATTATTCTTTATTCTAATTTGATAGAGAATGTTTTATTAACTGAAGACGATTATGATAAATTAATGAGCGGTGTGGAATTATCTAAAATAGTGAGTGTAGAAAAAAGACCTATTATTACTCCTTATAATCCACTACATATCAATAACGAGGTTTCTCAATTTGACCCTAATGATGTACCATCTATAACAAGGGATGTTGATCCTTTTGAAGCTCCTAAATATTTTAACGAAGGTCAAAAATTATATTAAAGGATAATATATGCTTAAATTATTTAATAAAATAGAACAGATATTGTTCCCTCTTTTTGAAGTTTATGAAGAAAAGATAAAAAAAGAAGAAGGTATGGAAAATTGTAAGTTTATTTATTACAAGATAGTAAGTAAAGATAATAACGTTGTAGATTTTTGCTATTATGAAATAAGTAATGATGGTAATAGGGCAGAACAGATAGAATTGTTTGCCGCTTCTTATCATCAAATGTTTGATAAATGGGTTTTAGATGAAAATGAAACTGAAAACTTAATTAATATAGATATAAATTTATTACCCAAGGAGTTTCCCTATGAATAATGAAATATTAAAAAAAGATAAACCTGTTAAAGCTGTGGCAGTTCTTCCACAGAAATTTGAAGATAATGCTAGAGTCTATTATGATAAAGAAATGAATTCATTTCAGTTATGTAGATGTTTAGCTAATACTTTTGCGGTACACGCTGTATCCCAAATATTAACTCAACACCCAGAAGCAGATGATTATGAAATAAAAAGACAATCTCGTACCTTATTTTATCTTTTAGAAAATGGTTATTTTCATATAACATCAGATAAGATAACTAAAATGGGATTAGAAGCTGATATGGATATAATAGATAATTTATTGAGTGGTGAGTTGGATAAGACAATTTCATATGTTATATTATATGATGATGAAGTTGTATTTCACGGTGATCTAGCAATGGAATTATTTATACATATTGGATATTCATTTTTCCATGATGTGTTATTAAAACAAAATCCTCAAGATGATAAGAGTGTTGAAAATGTTATGCTATTAGGTTATATTCTTTATAGATTTATGATGGATTCAGTTGGTCAAATTGGTGATGACCCAAATATATATGGAGCATTTAATTACATTGAAGAAATATTTAAAGGAATCATCCAAAAGTTCAAAGAGAACTTCGGAGAAGAAACATCAACAGTTAATAGTTAAATACTGCAAACAAATCGGAATACCAGTATCAGGTTCCGCATCTGGTATTCCTTTAAATAAAGATTTTAAATTAATTAGTTTATTTAAATCATTGGCTATTATTTCTGAAAAAGGTTACCCCGACTTATTTATTCCTAAAACAAAGAAAGATTCTGAAGGAAATCTTAAATGTGCTGGGTTATTTATAGAGCTTAAAAAAATAGGAGGTAAACCATCTAAAGAACAATTGATGATGGTTCAATATTTAAATAATGAAGGTTATTTTGCCCGAATTGTAGAGGGGGCGGAGGACGCTATAGAATTAATAAATAATTATATAAATGGAGAAATAATATGTTAAATGATGAATTAATAAGTGTATTAATAAGCACTATATTATCATATCTTAATCTTTATTACATATGGATGATTGCTACAGTTATAGTAATTATAGCACTTATTGGACTATTTGTATTATTAATTAAATATAGAACAGATAAAAAATATCTCACAGTAGTATTTTATTCTTTAATGTTTGCGGGGATATTATTTGGTGGTTATACATTTATTGAAACGAATCGCTTTAGTAAAGAAGTTAAATTATCTTTAATATTGTTAGTAGATAGCTTTAAGACTAAAAAAGATGTTGAAAAGTTTATAGAGCATAAAGATTCAGATAGTGTAGAAAAAGCTATTAAAGATATGTTATCTGATGATATGTATGCTTCATATTTGAAAGTTAAGTTAGGGTTAGGAGATGAAATAAAAGCTCCTACTATTGTAATTGATAATAGCCGTACTAACACTACTGTTATGGTTGTACCACCTGATAATGAATTAGACATTTATTCGAATACTACAATCATTTCTACCAAAAAAATTATTGATGGTTTATCGAATTAAAGAATACAATATTTTTGTATTTAGAGATTAGATATTCTTGAGGATTACTGAATCCTGTAAATCTATCTTTCCATTCAAATAACCAAGTTATAGGTCCAAGTGTTAGAAGCCATCTGCTTTTTAAGAATTTATGTGATTGTCTTAAAGCTTCTTTTCTTTGTGCTTTATCTTTATACATTTCTTTTATGAAAGGTAACTGCTCTTTAATACCTCTATCAGCCATAAACTCCTCAAATTTACCCCAGAAACCTTGATAATAGATAGAAGAATAATTTTTATTTAATGCTCTTATAGCATGGGTTAATTCATGGGCTATTATAGTATCAATAACTTTTTTAGGCACTGTTAATAAGTAATATGATAATCTTAATTGTAATTCAGGCTCAGCTATTTGAACATCTCTAAACCCTTTTTGCATCATAGGTGTATGAGTAAGCACACAAGCATAATATCCTATAAGGTCATTTCTACCTATATAGTCATAATGTACCATTAATGTTTTTTTTTTATTTTTTCCATATGGAATAGTAAATTTATCCACGCCAATATATTTTTTTAGAAGCTCCATTGCTTCTAAATATACTTTATTATTTTTATCTCTTTTTTTTATAGCATTAACACATTCTTGATATCTTGCCTCTGATAATTCATAATTACCTTCTATATCTGTAATAAATTCAGGCTCTTCTCTTGAAAAGTTTAATTTTTTTAATTCAGTTGATGTAGAAGTTTCAGAAACTATTTTATCATTTTTGATAACAATAATTCTTTGTTTTAAATTATCACCTCTTATTTTTTCCATACCAGCTTTAATAATCATAAGTTGATCTTTAGGTATCAATTCTTTTATTTCATCGTTGTCTAAATGTTTACTTCCAACTCTTTGATTATACATACCTAATAGATAGTCATTAAAAAAACTATTTTGAATCATATTAAGAAAAAAAAGATTTCTTGAAGTATTGTAAGTAAAAAAGACTGTCCCATTTTTTGGTAAGTCTATATATTTTTGTAGAATCTTACCTACCATTTAATAACCTTTAGAATTAGAAAGCCACTTTCTCTTTTCTTGGGTTTATTACATCTCCAAGCAAACTAACTTTAGATTTTTTGCTATCACTGTATGCTTTATTGTTCTGTAAAGCTTGCTCTTGAGCTCTTTGTCTAAATTTAAAATCAGTCATAGAATTAGAGTAAGGATTATCTTTTTTATCAAACCCTAATTTAATTTTAGGTTTAGTCTTTAATTCAGGGGCGTCACTTGTTTTAAATTTAAATCCATCTATTTTAGGTGTGGCGAATAATTCTTGTTTAACATTTTGTATCAACTCATGGTAAACCGTAGAAAATTCATATTGTGCTAATAGATTATTTTTATAATCACCAGCATTTGCCATGATACTAAATAAAGTTTGGATTAATTGTTGTTTATAAGTCATTTAAGCTACTGCTAACATATAGTTACTAAAATCTAACAACTATAAGACTTTTCCTAATCTCAATCTGTCCTCGTTTTAACTACTAACTTGATTGAATAATAAAGGCGTAAATTCCCGTATTAGCCTACGGTACATAGATTCAAAGCCGCATTATAATCACGGTTTATTTCTAAACCACAATTATCACAATGATATATTCTATCACTTAACTTCAAATCTTTTTTAATATTTCCACAATTAGAACACTTTTTAGAACTAGGAAAGAATCTGTCGGCTTTCTTATATACTATACCAAATTTCTCACATTTGTATTTAAGGTATTCTAAAAAATAACCCCATTTACAATTTAATATAGCTTTTGAAAGATGTTTGTTTTTGGCTAATCCTTTTATGTTTAAGTCTTCTGTGACAATAAATTGTGGGTTCTTTTTTACCAGTGAATCTACTATCAACTTAACATTACCTGTTCTAATAAAAGAAATTTTTCTATATGTTTCTCTTAAAGCTAATATAGTCTTAATAACATTTTTAGATTTATTTACTTTTTTGTTAACACTCTCCTTTTTGTTTAATTTTTTATTATTAAAAAAATAAGAAGATTCTTTCCTTCTCTCTTTTTCTAATCTTGCTTGTTCTTTCTTTTCTTTTTTAATCTTTTCTTTTTCTTCTTTACTTAAACTTTTATACCATTTTTTATAAATCTCTTTCTCTCTTATTTCTTCTAATTTTTCTTTATTAGTTTTCTTTCTTTTTAATCTTCTGCTTAATTCTTTATTTAAATGTTTTATTCTTTTTTCTAGCTTAATTAATTTTTTATTAATTTTATTAAAGTTTTCAAAAACTCTTCCGTCAGAGACCGTAGCTAATTTCTCAATTCCCAAATCAACACCAATCCCTCCAGTTTTCTTCCCTAAATCTATTATTCCACCCTCAAATTCACATCTAATAGAAACAAAATATTTATTACCTTCTCTACTTACATTTCCTGATAATATTTTATATCTATTTGGAAGATAGCCAAATTCTTTAATTCTCAACCACCCAAATATAGGAATTTTAATTCTATGTCTTTCAACTTTTATATGATTGTCATTCACGAAATAAAAACTAACATTATCTCTTTTTCTTTTATAATTTGGATAACCTTCTTTTGTTTTGAAAAATCTTTTGAAAGCTTTATCAATTTCTATTATTGTTTCTTTTATATTTTTACTTGAAACCTCTTTAATCCAATTATATTCAGGGTTATCTTTAAGAAATTCATTATTTAACCATTTACTAAAATCATAAGCAGATAAATATTTTTCTGTTTTTTCATATCTTTGTTTGTTAACTGTGATAAAAAGGTTATATACAAATTTCTTTACACCACAATTTTTATTAAACAATCTAATATTTTCAGGTGAAAATAAAATTTCTGTTTTATAACCTTTTACCATAATTTATCTTTCATATTAAAAATATTTTAACATATTTTATTATATTTTGTTAACTAATTTTCAATATATTGATTCTCCTAGTTTTTGTTTTTTTTCTTCGACTTTAGCATTAGTTTGGCTAATTTTGTCGTTCATCTTATTCATTATAGCTTGTTCCTTAAGATTAAGGTCAGTAATTTCTTTACCTTTAGCTGCTATAACTTCATTAGGTAATTTATTTTTATCTCTTGATAATTCTTCTATTTTTTGATTTCTTTTAGCCACTGTTTTAGCTTTATTTATTTGTGCCTTTTGTCTCTCTTGTTCTATTTTTATTTTAGCTTTCTGCTCTGCTTCTTGTACTTTAGCTTGATTTTGTTGTTTCTGTTGGGCTTGGTTAATTTCTTGATCTTTATTAGCTTTTTTACCTTTTAATTGTGCTTGAGTATTAAAAGTATCATTATCCATAACTACTTCATTATTACCAGGAATTGGAGAGGCTATATTAACATTATCAGGCATTTCTACAGAAGCTATAGTATTACCATGAGAAGTAATAGCAAATTGTACAGGTTGATTAGTATAGAATATTTTCATTACTAATTTAGCTCGTATATATCTATCAAAGTCAGGATATTGTTTAAGTTTATAAAGGAAAGAACCCTCGTCTAATATAGTACCGTATAGTTGTTTATATAATTTATAAAGTTCTCTATGTTCGTCTAACAATTTTTTATCTTCATCAAATAACCCCATACCTTCTATACTAAACTCAAGCATGCTGATATATTCTTTAGCCATATTATTTGAAACTAATTGTTTTAAATAAGGTATAAAAGAATCATGATATATAATACATTCTTCTAAGAAAGCTCTTAAAGGAGGTTCTTCTTCCCCGCCTATTGAAACATATGCATTATATAATTCAACTAAATCATCCATTTTAGATTGAGTTTTATATTCTAACTCTTCATATAAAGAGAAACATTGCTGTAAATATTTAGATGTATTATATTGTTCCAATAATATATCTTTCATATCTTGATTAGAAAAAGCAACATATTTTTGTTTATGCATATCAGATGGAACATTGATAGGTCTATAAGCCACCTTTGAAAGTTCGGGGTATTCTCTATAGATATTTGCGTCATCCAATGCATTTCTATTTTTTTGAATCCAATCCCAATCTTGTTGATTAATTTTTCCGCCATTGGTTAATGTTGTTCCTAAGTAATCTATATAACTTTTTGTTCTTCCAGAAGAAGCATCATCAATAACATTTTGTGCGTTTCTATAATTTGCTTCAGCTGCCCTCATTCTACCTACATACTCAGGATTTTCGAGCATAGCTTCTTTTTGATTAGCAATCATGTTTTTTTGGATTCCACGTCCAACAGATATTTTAGCTAAATTACCTAGTGCTGCCCCAGTAACACCACCTTTTACAGCCCCCCAAGCTAAAGAACCTAACATACCCGGTTTAGGTGGAGGAGGTAATCCCATCATAGCTGCCTGTTGAGCCGCCACTCTCCAATTATCCATAGCTCTTTTATGTTGTGCAAGGGCACCAAGAACCATTCCTGCGGCTGCACCTGTTTTACCTAACCCCCAATAACCTTTAAAAGGATTAAGTGCTTTAAACGGATTTCGACTACCTACGTGCCCTTTTTCATATAAATTTTTTGCCTGTCTAAATTGTTTATCACCAGCTTTTATATTATCTTTAATATCGGCCTCTTTGAAACCTGATAGGTTATTACGACTATCATTTACTGATTTTTGTAACTTACCTAATTCATCAACATAACTACTATGTGATCTAGCATCCGTATTTATCCTTTGTTTTTCATAGTTCTCGTTTATTGCTTTTTCACGGTCATATTTAGTAATTACCTCACCTTTTTTATTTACGTAATTACCACTATCGTCTAATTTATAACCTTGTTTCTCTAATTTTTTATCATACTCTGATGCTATAGTATTATATTTATTTTCATTTTCGGCCTTAATTCTGTCTAATTCGTTTTCATAATCTTCCCCATGTTGTTCATGAGATTGAGTTTTTTGTCTATTTAAGCTATTTACATAATTAGTTGGAGAGTTTGGTGTACTTGTAGTACCGCCTTCACCAGTTTCAGTATTATTAACTGTAGTATGGGATTCTATATTGTTTTTAATTTGTTCTTTTTGTGGTTCTGTATCCTCTGAATAAGGATCATATTTGAGGTTTCCGCCACCGCCACTTCCAAATTTATTAGTATTTATTGCACTTTCTGCTATTCGGTTTTTAACATTTTGTTCTTTGTTATCAACTTCTTCTTGGGTTTGTTTTTCAGCATTAGTAACTGTATTAATACTTTCATTATTAGTCTCACCTATAGTAGTACCATTTTGTTGAGTTTGTTTTTGATTGTCTAAAGCTTTTTTAACATTATCGTAAGGGTTGTAACCGCTATTTTGTAAATTTTGATTTTTCACGACATTCTGTATAGTTCTGTCTGTTATTTCTTGATTTTGTTTCTGATTTTCTGTAGTAGTATTATTTTGTTTTTTTATGACTTTATTTTCAGTTTCATTGACTTTTTTCTGATTTTCTAAATAATTACCAATATTTTTATAAGGATCAGAATTAGTCATTCCATTTAATATTTTATATTTACTTTTATTATTAACAGGGTTTATAATTCCTGTAGTAGTGTTATTATCAACGGCACCATTTTGTTTAGTAACAGTAGTGTTGGCAATAGTTTTACCTTCCGCATCATTAATAGTATTTTTATTTGCATTGTTTTGTTCTCTTACAGATAAAGAACTACCGCCATTATTAGCGTTATACTTATTCTGTTCTAATTTTTGTACAAATTCAGGATTAAATTGTTTCTCAGCTTTTTTACTTAATTCATCTGTTTTATTAGCAATATTATTTAGATCTAATGGATTTTTTAGTTTAGCTTCTTCCATATATTTAATCGCATCATTTTGTCTCTTAATATGTGTTTTTGCAGCTTTTTCCTCAGCTTTTCCTTTTTTTCCCCAATTAGTGTAATCACGTGCGGCTTTTTTAACTTCGGATAATGATTGTCCTGCTGCGAATAGGGCTTGATAAATCTGTTCTTTAGTTAGTGCCATTAGTGGTCTGTTTTACTCCAGTTTCTAGTTGTACCTCTTAATATAGTCTTAAGATTTATACTAACGTTATAACCTATTAAGTTTGAATCTTCAGAGAAATCATCCGGGTAGTTTAAAGATTGAAACAATGCTCTTTTCATAACGTATGACCTTACTGCTTGTCCTTCCTTATTGCATCTAAAGATCTCTCCCTCCATTACGCATAAAACTAACCTATTAGCTGTAAAATTCTCCCAGTAATGTTGAGCATCCCTCCAGCTTCTGCCCCAATATAAAATACTGGCATCTTCGTAGTCTACGAATTGTAAACTTAAATCAGCTACAGGTACGCTTGTTTGCCCTGTCTGGTATGAAGCATACCCCCTAACTGTAAAATCTAATACAGTAGCTTCAGGTTCTACTATACCAGATATGGATTGTATTCTTAATTTAATAAAATCTTTACCTGGATAATAGGCAGCCGCAGGTTCTCTATCTATATCTAAAGTCCAGTAGTTGGATACTAAAAATTCATTGTAATGGTCTACGTGTGAAGCAAATGAAATATGCTTTAATAAATTATCACCTTTTCCTGCCATAAAATATACACCTCTAGTTAATTTTAGAATATGTATAAATTATAGCATTACTTATAAGAAGAGAATTAGATAAAGATTAACCATAATAACTATGAAATTTACATATGATTAATACTTACTATATCGTTATAAGTATAATAAATTGTTAAAGGAGAAAATTATGACTAACAAAAATATAAAAATAAGATTTAATAGAAAGAAGAAAATTAACTAATTTTGATAATTTTAACCATGGCACAAAAGCCATGTTTGAAGAAATTGAAGTTTCACCATATCTTGATATAGGTGATATAAAATTTGAAGAATTAAAAGAAATTTACAAATTATCCTCTACTGCGTATCAAATGATACGTAATGCTCATAGGGGGGAAGTTATTGAAAGGTTTAGTGACAAACCTTTTATAGATAAATGGCCTGATGTAATTTCTGATAGTGGAAGTTGCTACTGGTTTGTTGAAAATAATGGCAAACCTGTTGTATACAGAGGCTCCGATCATTGAGGCATAGTTGCTTCTAACAAATGGGAGCTAAATAGGCTAATATGACCAAAAGGTCAGCCTTTATACCCAAGTACAGATTTATTTACAGTAGGTGGGTGCTATCTCGAGGATTTCAAAAATCCGAGAGTTGAAGAAGCGATAAAAGAAGTTAAATTAAATTATAAATTTATCCCAGCTATGATAGGGGAAGGTTTTATCGTAAAAAACGATAAAGGCTTGTATGAATTCACAAACAGTGTTTGTAATTCAAATTCTGTATGTAATTTCATATGGATCGTTATGGATGAGGATGAGGATGAAGAATAATAATAATAAAATATGAAAAATCGTTAGGTTACCCTTATCAATTAAGGAACGCCTGATTTTTTCGTTCGCTACAAAACTTACCCAATTATTCAGGTAAAGTTCACTGTAAATAAAGATGTACTATGTATACTGGAAAGATATTAATAAAAAAATAGTTGACTTTTATTGTAACTAGTATATAATCATAAATAAATTAATTAAAGGGGGGGGGACTTTCATATGAAAAAATGTTTAATATGTGAAAAAGAGATCGGATTAGAACAATTAGATTGTTGTTCTACAAAATGTATTAATTCTATGATTGAAAAATTAAAAAATCAGAAAATTATCACAGGTAATTTAGAGGGTAAGAATGGCACAAGAGGTGAGAGGATAAAAGCATCTTGTGTGGTGTGTGGTAATAAATTTTGGGCTAGAAGAAGTAATGACCGTACTTGTTCTAATCAATGTTTTAGAGAACTAATGAAACAAACTAAACTTGGAAGATTCATTAACAACGCTTGCGAAAATTGCTCTGCTAAACAAATAGTAGATGGAAAACAGGTATGTTCTTTTAATAAAGAAACTATTAAATGTACTAAGATATGTCCTCATTGTGGAGAATCTTTTGAGTTTAAGTATGAAGTTAGAAAGAGAAAAACTTATTGTGGAATGAGTTGTTCTCGACAAGCTAATATAGAAAAATATAAACAGGGGGCAAAAAATGGCAAAAATTGAAAGGAAAGGATTTAATGAGAAAAACGATAACGGAAATTATTTGGATGAAACTTATCTTGGAATAGTCATATCAAAACTTTATTCCGAAGAGTATATATTTTTTCATAATAAATCTGTAGAAGGTTCTAATATTTCTAATAGACCTGATTATCATTGTTCTGAACTTAAATTAATATTTGAGTTTGATGGTTATAGACATTTCACTTTACCAGAAACTATTAAGATAGATGAAATGAAAGATAAAGTCTATAAGCAATTAGGTTATAAGGTTATTAGAATTCCTTATTTTTTACAATTAGATAATAAGGCTTTAGAATTTTTTGGAATGCCAAGTGGTAAAGATTATAGTAGAGGGTATTCTCATGGCTTTATAGATAAGAAAGCTTTATTACCCGCTGCTTTTTGTTCTTTAGGGATTAATAAGTTCTATAAATTATTAGATGAATTGCCTGAACCTATTACAAGAGATATTAATAAGTCTTTAGATAATAAAATTAAAGATCTTGGTGATAAACAACTTGTATACCCAGTCAGAATAAACTATAGATAAATGATGATAATGGTAGGCATAAAAACTTTCCATATCGTTATTAATGTAAACAAAATAAATAATATGAGTATTTATTTTTATTAATTTTATTTGTCATTATAATTGATTAAGATTATAATGTTTATAATAGATTTTAAAAGGGGGATGAAAAGGATTCGATTGCTGTTGGATATCTTGTTGACCTCACTAGATGACTTTGTTTGTTTCAAATAGAAATAAACCGTTTATAATTGGCGAACCACAATTATTAGTAGCGTAAACTACCTCTTGTTAAATTAGTGCCTATAATAATTAATAAGAGTTTAAAAATAGGATCGTAGTTAAATCGGGCTTACGGATCTAATTATTAAATATAATACAGGAAGTTATGTCTAACAAAATTTGTTTATTAAATAAAGTTAGAAAGAATCTTATATAATAAACTATTCTAGTTAAGCAAAGGTGCAAGAGCTTATAGTAAGACGAGGGTTCGATTCCTTCCATCTCCAAATAAAAGGTAAATCGAAAGGTTTACCTTTTTTCAGTCTCTTTAATATGAAAGTACCAATTCGTTATAGGTATATTAATATTAAAGGAGAAAAAGATGAATTCAATTCAATTAACAATTAAAAAACTAATGGAAGAAGGAAAAATATTCTCATCAATCAATGAGAAAAAAGCAGAGGCAGCCGGATGGGCTGCTGTAAAAGCTGGAGGAAACCAGCAAGATATAGAGCGAGCAATTAAAAACTGCGAGTGATGTTTTATACAAAGAATTTTTGGGAAACCGGAAGTTCTTTGTTCTTCGTTCGTTGAATTTGTTTTAATAGTTTAAAGAAATAAATAAATTAAATTATAAGGAGAAAAAAGATGGACGATTTTGAAATTAGTCTAATTGATTTATTAAAAGCAAAATGGGGATCAATCGCTGATACCCAGAAAAAGAAGTATGTCGCTATATCAGGCATTTGTGTAGGTGTCGCTTTAATAGGTGTCTCATTCATAATAGTGACTATAAAAAATAAAAAATAATTATGGAAAGAAAACTAAATAAAACTTTGTTATTAGGTTCATTTAAGAAATATAAAGAATCAAAAGAAACGGCTGAAACACTTGAACTTAATAATAAACTATCTAATTTATTTGAGCCTATTTTTATGGAAGTTAATAATATTGATTTAACTGCTTTATGTTTATTAGCTGAAAAGTTATTTAGATATGAGGGGCTTATACAAGATAGGAAAGTAGAAGGTGTTAAACCTCTTCATGTACAAGCTACTATAGATGATATATTAGCTGTATGTTATTCTAAGAACTTAGATATGAAATGGTTTTTTAACTGGAAAGTTGTTTGGACAAATAAGAGAAAACAGGAAAAATTAATGAAAAAATATAATGTTTTTCCAAATCTTAAAAGTAATGATTAATAGGAGAATTTTATTATGAAAAAATTTATTATTTTAGTATTTGTTTTAATGGTAGGTGTAATAGCGTGTAGTAAGTCTGCAAAATCTCAATATGAAACAAAAATATCCATTAATAAAGAATTCATAAGGGTTTTGGATAAAATAGCTAGGACATATAAGGGGTATGGGTGGTATTATGAATATAATGATCAGGGGATTGTGTATTACGTCACTAATTCTACGCCTAATACAATCACTATTATACATCAATATAATGAGTTTCCTGAAGACGATATATATGAAGATACAGGTGACATTGAATACATTCCTGGAAAAGGTTATATTTATTATGAAAACGGAAAACCAATAATAATATCTGAAGAAGAGGCAAGGAAAAGAGGATTATAAAGGTTTATGATAAATGATTAAAAAGATATTTTTATTTTTTGTGCTAATATCTACTATGATGTTAGCACAACAGACCCAACATCTAATTTCAGATGATGAAGAAATTGTTAATTATATAAAAGATTCTGTTAAAGAATTTAATTATTTAACTTTTAATAATTATATTAATAGAATTGTTATAGAAAGAGAATATTCTGAATATTTGATAAGTATATATAAAGAAATGAATGATTTATATATTTATCAAGTATTAAAAGTAGCAGATGACAAATGGCAAACTTATTATATAGTGGATGAAAAAATGTTGTTGAAAAATCATATTACTGAAAAAACTATAAGTGAGTTAATAAAACAATTTATTATATTAAGTAATGAAGCTGTACATCTTGAAAAGTCAGCGGGTTAGTTCATATGGCAAAAAGAACTCAATTTGATAATTTGTTATTTAAGATTTTTGATAAAGAATCGGCTAAAGTTTATTATAAGCTGTACAATGTTGAAACAAATGGATGGTCTGAAAAAGCAGTCATCTACCAAAGTCTGAAGACTTTGGCTTGTAACTCTAGGTTACGATTGGCTGGATGACAAAACAGCCTGCTTTATAAGTTTTCCATCTAATGGTCAACTACCAAACCCTAAAGGGCTTGGCTTGTAGTTAAAAGTAAACTTTCACTACGATTGGCTGGTTGACAGACAGCCTGCCTTTTAAGTGTACCATCAAGTGGTAACACGGAAAAGGGAGTTTTCTTATAGCGTTGTTGAATATTGATAGCAGCGTTCCAATCAGAATCAAAAACTAACTTATCAGAAGTGTAATATCTTCTGCCCTTTCTTATTCCTTGTTCTATACCTCTGCAATCATTTTGAGAGGTATAACTTGGAGAAACTGTTACTACTTGTTTTCCAATAAGTAGTGCCTTGTAAGAAAGGATTTCCTTTAATTTATAAAAAGAAATTTGATTTAGTTTATTATTGTTTTTGGTGTTTTTTATATTTGAGTTTTTAAATTTTTTTACATTTTGTTTTAAGTTAGATAAATCTTCTAAAACTATTATTGCTTCTTTACAATTTAACATTTTATTAGCTAAACAATGATTAAAATTATTAGAGATATTCTTTTCTTTATTTTTAATCTTTTTTAATTTTCTTTTAGCAGATTTAGTACCTTTAGATTGTAAACATCTTTTTAAGTATCTGATTTTTCTTTTATTTTTTTTGTATTCTTTATCATCTAAAACGATGCCTGTAGAAGAAACAGCTAATCTTTTAGCACCTAAATCATAGCCTATAGTTTCTAAATTAGACAAAATTATTTCAGGTGTTTTGAAAGGTATGTTTAGATATACCTTATTGTTTTTTATAATAAGAGATGGGTCACCTGTTTCATATTTATTAAACATTTTTATTAATTTAGGATACAACATAAAAGATACTTTTAATCTTTTATTTTTAGTAAAAGGATTTGTTAACCAAATTCCTAAAGAAGTAAAATTAGAGTATAATCTTTTATCTAAATTTAATTTAGGAGATTTTCTAACAGGAGGTTTATCTATTTTATGTTTATTTGATTTAATTGATTTATAAATCGCTTTAGCTTCTTTATATGATTTTATAATTGTTTGAGCTGGAAGATTGGGGAATTCTTTTCTGACTTTATTATAACAAATATTATGAGTTTCTTTTAAGGAAAGGTTTTTGTCTTTATATTGATAAAGTAACTCAAAACATCTATTTATAACTTTAGAAGATTCATTTAAGAATTCTAATATATTATCTTCTTCTTTGGTTGAAGAAAAAATTAATTGACATTTATAACTAATCATATATAATTATTATAATCACTAAAGTGAAAAAAGTCAAGTATATTACTTGCAATTCCCCCTAAACTTGAAAGTTTAGGCTTCCTTGCGGGTAAAATTGTGAAAAAAAAGGGTTTTATGAATGGCAGGATTCTGCAGGTATATTTGATAATTGTCGTCATGTACGTATATTTGAAGGTACAAAAGAAATTTATTATAAAACCGAAATAGGTTTAGCAAGAGGAGTTATAGAAAGATGGGGAAAGTAACAAAAAAATGGTTTCAAGATAATTTTCCTGAATTGGAGTTTTCTCCTGAAGGTTATATGAAATTTGTTAAAAGTACAGTAGATATGATTATGGAAGATAAGGGTTTTGTAGAAGTAGATGGAAGAGGTATCCCTGATTTTTTTAATAGATTAGTTTCTTGTACATATATGAATAAAAAAAATCTAAAGGATAAATGGGATGTAGCTGATACATGGATGAATGATTATTATCAGTTTTGTTATCGAGGGGGGGAAGATAAGGATGTTAATCCATATTTTAGTGCTAATTATTATTATAAATTTCATAAATATTTAGAAGGAACATATCCATATTTATGTTTTTTAGGCGGGAAGAAATTTGGTTATTATCAACAGAAATATTATTATAAAAGTGAAAAGGGGTTAGTAAAAGGACTAATAAAAGTATATGGAACAGATAGAACTAAATTTAATAAAGATATAAAAATACTTAACTACTGAAGAGTCTTAGAAACCTTGCTTTTTTTAATGGTTTCATAAAACCATGTGAATAAGCATAAAACTTTAATGATCTTGGCATTTTGGTTAGAAACTTTTTGTCAACATTAAAAGCATAATATAAGTTATTAAGCCATGTTTTATATAATCTATCCATATCCAATTCATCAATTGGTAAATGTGGTTTTAATTTTTTTATATTATGTGTGAGTAAAACTTGATCTAAATTATTAGATAAAGGATTTCTTTCTGTCCTTATGGATGTAGGGGTTAATACAATAATACCTATATTATTCATTTCCATATGTTCTAAATATTCTTTATAGATATCTAACTTTTCTTCTGATACAAATATGGAAACATATTGGAATAATCTCGAATAAGTAGGGAGTTGTCTTGTTAATCTTTGAGGTGAATCATAATCTGATTTTATTTCTACAGCAAGAGCTGAAGAATCTGTAATCAAAAGGAGATCTAAAATATTTATTAATGTGTCATTTTCATATATTTCAAGTTCGTATAAAAGTTTTACTTCGTCATTAAGGATTTGATTGATATATAGATTTGTAAATTCATTTTTGAAAATATACTCATATTTATGATAATCAAAATAATTTTTATAAGTCTTTTCAAACTTTGTTATATTTTCAGAGGCTGATGTTTTATCTCTCAATAATTCGTTAAGAGCTGAAGTACAAAATATTTTCTTTTCTGACATAGAACAATTATAAAATGGATTAGAAAAAAAGTATTGACATAATTAGTAAAATAATATATAATTATAAATAAATAAATAAATAAAAGGGGTGTCAGTTTAATGACTACAAAAGAAAAAGGGGAATTAATAGTAGATGAAAGAACATCAACTGATATCGATGCGTTAACTTTATCTGGTGGATTTAATCTTTATAAATGTATTAAATCTAGAATTAATCTATTTCAGATTGTAACTTATGATTCTAATAGCATTAGATCATTGGTATTAGATGTAGCGAGTGCATTAGGTATGGATTGGTGGAAATGGAACATTATTACAGGTCCAATGAAATATGATGTTGAATCAAATATGTATCAACCTGTTGATCCAAACCAAGGAACAGAAGAAGGGAAAGGTCTTCAAGATTTTATGACTTTTATGACTTGGTATAATCAATTAGAGCATGAAGAGGCAAATAATTCCATAGTAATTATGGAAGATGTAGATTTAGCTGCTTTTGCTAATAATACAGAAAATGCTATGGGTGTAGCTCTAATAAAAAATTTTCATGAGAACGTTGTCTTAAAAGGGAATAGGGTAATTATATTCCAACAACATGCTAAAAGAATACCAGCTCCATTAAATAAGATAATGTATTATCATGAAATGGATTTACCATCTAAAAATGATTTGGAAATATTGTTAGAAGGCTCTTGTGAGTTTTTGGATAGATCAGGAGATTATCCTCCAATATTAACTGAAAGAGATGGTAAATGGTATGATGAGTTTGAAAAAGAATATTCATCCAAAGAAGTTGAAATAAATCATGCTAACAGAAGAATTGTAGATATGTTAATTGATTCTGCTAAAGGTTTAAGTTTAGATGAAGCTTCGGATGCTTTTTCTAAAATAGTATTAGAGAATAAAATCAATAATACTTCTTGGGTAGAGAGTAATATAGATATGATTCTACATGAGAAAGAGAATATCATTAAGAAATCAGGTTATTTAGAGTTTTATAATACTCAAGATAGTTTAGATAATATTGGTGGTATGGATGTATTAATAGATTGGATAAGAAAAAGAGGTAAAGCATTTACACCTGAAGCAAAAGAGTTTGGACTACCTTTACCAAGAGGTGTTTTACTTTTAGGAATACCAGGTACTGGTAAGAGTTTAACGGCTAAGAGTATCGGTAACGCTTGGAAGTATCCTACAATAAGATTGGATATGGGTAAGATATTTGCTGGACTTGTAGGTGAATCTGAAGGTAATATGAGAAATGTATTAAAGATAGTTGAAGCTATTGCACCTTGTGTATTGTGGATAGATGAGATTGAGAAAGGTATGTCAGGATTGAAATCCTCTGGAAGTACTGACGGTGGTACAACTTCAAGAGTATTGGGTACATTCTTAACTTGGATGCAGGAAAAAGATAGCAGTGTGTTTGTAGTTGCTACAGCTAATGATATATCTAATCTTCCACCAGAACTATTAAGAAAAGGTAGGGTGGATGAAATATTCTTTGTAGATCTACCAAATCAAAAAGAAAGAGAAGATATACTAAAAATACATATAAAGAAGTACGGAAGAAATCCAAATAACTTTAATATATCCGAGTTAGCAGATGCTACTAAACTTTTCTCTGGTGCTGAATTGGAAGAGGTCATAAAAGATTCTTTGTATACAGCATTCTCTGAAGGAAAAGAGTTAGAACAACAGCATATATTAGAGTCAGCTAAAAAAACCTACCCTATGGCTAAGACTATGAATACAGTGATAGATAAGATGAAGAAATGGGCTGATAAAAGAGCTGTTAGGGCATCATCATTAGTAAATGATGAAAAGATAAGAACTGATGAGCAGAATACTTTTGATAATGCTAAAGGTAATTTAAGTAATGAATTGAAAGACCAAGCTGCTGATCCACTGTTAAAGAAAAAAACTAAAAAATATTTATAATAAATAATTAAGGAGATTCAATAAATATGGCTAGAATAGAAATATTATTCAATGAGGAAACTGGGGCTATAACTTCAAATAGCACTGGTTTTGAAGGGGAAAAATGTATAGAAGAGGTTAATAAAATTCTTGGAGAACAAGACATGGATGTTACCAAAACTGATGAGTTTTATCAGAAAAGAGTAACAGTAAATCAACAAACACAAGGAGTGAAGTAATATGAGCTGCAGAGTAAAAGTTAAAGTTCCATTTTTAATAAAAGAAGCTATTGTTGAAGCTCTTAAAAGAGTTAACATGTATGAAAATGTATCTGATGATGGTAATGTCATTTACATGAAAGATAGACATCAAATAGTTTGGATAGGAGAGGAAGGTAGATGGGAATTAAGCTGGGAAGATTATTACCAAAAAGGGGATCAACAAGAAAAGATAGATGCTTTCCTTGCTAACTTTCAAGGTATATATGATGAAGAAGTTGCTGCATATGAAGCTCGTGAAGCTGAAAAAGCAAGACAAGCTCGCATAGCTTATCTAAAACAGCAAAGAGAAAATATGGAAGCAAGAGCTAAAAAAATGGGTTACAATGTCACATACGCAAGACAGAATAACACTGTTAAAATGATACTCACAAAATAATTAAAATTATTTTACAAGTGAAGGTATGTGTAATAACATATCTTCACTTTTTATCAAAGGTTTGTAAATGAAATTAAGAATGAATCATATAACTGAAAATAGCCATATCTATGGATTTGAGCCGACATTTACTATTTGGACTCAAGGCTGTAGTATTAGGTGTAAAAATTGTTGGAATAAATTTACTTGGGACCCTAAAAAGGGGTATGATATTGAGGTAGATGATTTAATAGAAAAATTTCTTGAATCTGGAAATAATTGTATAACTATTTTAGGTGGGGAGCCATTAGATCAAGAAGAAGCAGTATTAGAGCTTATTACAAAAATAAAAAAATTAGAAAAAGGGGTAATTTTATATACAGGTCGTGAAAAATATCAAATTAGTGAAAAAGCTATGGAGGTCATTTCAAAAACTGTAGATATATTAATAAGCGGTCCTTATGTAGATGAGCTTAGAACTACATCTCATCAAATGATAGGATCAACTAATCAAAAGATAGAAAACTTAACAGATAGATATGATCTTAAGGACTTGTATAATGGAACTGTTGTAGAAATAGATTTTAATGAGGATACCGCAGCTATAGATATAATGGGTTATCCTGAAGAATTTCTGGGAGATGATTTCAAACCAGAGGGATATTGACTTATGCCAAAATCTAAACAAATACAAAATAAAAAATTAGAAAATATTAGAGATGTGAGCAACACTTTAATACAAAATATGTTAAAGAATTATACTATTTGTAAATCTGAAAAAGATACGACAGATAAGTATAAAATAATAGATAAAGACGGAGAAACTATTGAAGTTAATATTAAATGGGATTTTGACGAAGATTTACAATTTTTAACATTAACGCTTTTTCACAGTGATGATGTAGGTGGTAGTAGTTATTACCTAGAAGAAGTTGATACAATAGAGCTAGATATTAAAAATCTTAAATCTTTGTTTGGAATGGATTTTAATTACGAGAAATATAAGAAAACTATAGAAAATATTTTTGGTGAAGCATTTATAGGGTATAATGCAGTGCAAGATAATTACTATGAGGGTAACTTTAGTTTCTTTTTAGTTAATTTCTTAAATATTGTATTTGATAAATATGGTGATATAGATATGAATTTTTTTAGGTGTAATCCATCTGTAGATTCAAATTATAAAGATACTGTTAATAGAATACAAAAAAATGTTAATTCAATGTTTGTAAAAAGTCTTATAACAAATAAGCTTTTAGATAAAGACTTGATATGGAAAGAATTAGTTTCTGGATTTGAATATAAAACATCTAATGTAACATTCAAACCCTTTATAAATAAAGATGTATTTTACAAACATATATCTAAAGAAAGTTTTATGGCTTTATTTAGTCAAGGACATAATAATAATTTAAGAAAGTTGTTAGGGATGTCTATGAATGGTGTGACTAATAATCCTGCTACTAAAAAGTTTTTTAATGATATAGAAAAAGGGGATTTTGAATCTGCTTATAAAGAGTTGGTAAGAAAATGTCCTTCTTTTAAAAAGGGCATTGATTTGCTTAAGAAGTTTTCTAATAGTAAAGATGTTGTTGTTAAATTAAATAAACAAGAGTGGGATAATCAAATGTTAAAGGGTAAAGATTTGTTGGAAACTTTAATTAGGATTGAGAAAGAATATATTAGAGTATTGGCTAATGAAAATGGTGAAGTAACAAGTGCTATTAGAAATAATTTTGCTAATTTTATTGAGTGGGTATATAACAAGATACTTGAAAATATATCTGCCCCCGCTATAGGTTCAAATCCTATTTTATTACAAATAATAACTATGCAGTTTTTAAGTCAGTTAACTACTGATATGCCTATATTAAAAACTAATAAGAAAAAGAAAGACATGACTTTTAATATTATAAAGTTAGCGGGTGATTTTTATGGTATATTGAAAATGTTAGAAATTGACGGTTTATATGATTTTAATAATTATGATTTTACAGTTGATGCTCCTAATAAAGAAACACCTAAGGAGAATTTGAGTTCGGAGCTTGTACTTTATATGTTGAAGTTTCTATATGACTTAAGTAATATAAAAATGTTAAACAATGTAGGATTATCTAACATAGATAATTCTATAAAAGTACATAAAGCTTATATAGAAGAATTCTTAGATAATAGTAATTTATCTGATTTTGATGAAAAATCTTTATCAGCAATAAAACTATATTATTATCTAACAGGCGATTATGAAAGAGTAAAAGATATAAATAAAATAATAGGTACAAGTGAAAGTTTTGTTGAAGTAGATAAGTTTATAGAAAACTTAGATAATGAATTTATAGAAACTGAAAATAAATCAGTGAAATTACTTTCTGCTATAGTACCTTTTGTAAAAGGAAATTATGCTAAAGGTATTGAAATGATTACAAATAATCTATACCAAGCCATCTAATTATCTAAATAGAAAAAGGAAGAGGGTTACAAAAATCCTCTTCCTTTTTCGCCAATTGAATCGAGGATTTATTATGAAGAAGTTACATTTAAAATTTTTAGAAAATTATAATCATATATTGATAGACAGTGATCCTATTACTATTTTTAATTTATCTAAAATTATGGGCTATCAAATCCCTAACTTTCATTTCATCAAGATGCAATACAAAAGAAAGTATGGTAGAGAGATGGCATGGGACGGATTTACATCATATATTACTCGAAAGAATCATGCCCCTTATGGAAGTATTGGTTTTATAGAGCAATATTGTAAAGATAATAATATTTCTTTTTCCAAAGATAAAGAATTAGAGAATGTTTATGATGAAGAACTTTATGAGAAAGTTTTGAATGATGAGTATAGTATAAATGGTGAAACAGTAGAATTAAGAGAAGCTCAAAAGAATGTATTTCATACAGCTGTTATTATGGGGAATTGCAGTATAATAAGTCCGACATCAAGTGGGAAAACTTTAAGCATGTATTTAATTTGTAAATACCATTTAGCGTTAGGTAATAAAATATTAATAATAGTACCTCAAATATCTTTAGTATCCCAAGGGTTATCTGATTTTTATTCTTATGGTTATAATGGAAAAATAAATGGTATTAAAGCAGGTGAGGATAGAGTTCCATCTGATATTACTTTTTCTACTTTTCAGACTTTAACTAAAATACCGGAATTAACTAATAATTATCAAGTACTGATTGTAGATGAGCTTCATAGAATAAAATCTAAATCAATTATAGATATTATTAAGAAGTCTTCTACATTGAAATATACAATAGGGTTAACAGGTACATTAAAAGAAGATTCAGAAGAAAGAATGATAGCTTCTTGTTTTATTGGTATGCCATTACAAATGACAACTACTAAAGAATTAATGGATAAAAAGATAGTAGCTAAATTAAATGTTGAAGTTGTAAGATTATTATACAATAAACAGGAAAGAGAAAATAAACCTAACTCATATATAGCTGAAAAACATTTTTTTAATAGGCATGTATTAAGAAATGATAAAATAATTCAATTAGCTAAAGAATTAAATAAGACAGGTATTATAGCTGTTAATGAAATAGAACATTGTCAGTATTTATTTGATAGAGCAAGGCAGTTATTTCCTGAATTAAATATCTATCAAATAAGAGGTAATCATAATCAAAGAAATGATGTAATGTATAAAACATTAGATGAACTAAAACCTTTGATAGAAAAAGAACAGAATGCTATTTTAATCGTAGGTCTAAAAGTATTTAGTACAGGTATATCTCTTAAGAATATTAACTTCGGTATTATGGCCACAAGTACAAAAAGTTATATAACTGTTATACAAACAATAGGTAGAGGGTTAAGAGTTAATGAAGTTAAAAAAGATTTTGTATTTATAGATATATTAGATGATTTAAGATTGGATGAATTTGATGAAACATATTCTTTTGCTCATTACACAGAAAGATTAAAATACTATAAAGAACAAAACTTTACTGTTAATAAACACTCTATTACTTTGGGTTATCCTGTACCTGACTGCTATAATTATTTTCATTAGAGTTATTATTTTGAGATTTTTTTATTTGATCTTGTGTGCTAATAGTTCCGGCTGTAATTAAATTTCCTAATTCGTCTAATTTAGCATTGATTACCTCTAAAGATTGAGCCGTATATAAATCAATACTATTTTTATATTTTTCATCTTTAACACCATCTCTTTCATCTATATTTTTTAAAGCTTTCAACATTTGATCTCGTTGTGTTCTCTCAGCCCCTGATAACCCTTCAGTTTTACGTTTATGTTCTAAGTCTTGATATGTTTTCATCAAAGATGGTAACAGTTTTTCAACATCTTCTTCAGGAGCATATTTAAGATATTCTACTAATTGATCTGTGGTATGCTCTTGATTTCCATGTTTACCGATAAGTCCATAACCAAATTTTTTAAGTCCTGTGAGATATTTATTATTATATGTTGGGCCGTTTGGATTGTTTATTGTAGATACATCTATATCATCAATATTATGCATCTGTCCATCCCCACCTAATACTTGTAATTGACGGTTGTTATTTTGATCACTTGTATATTTATATCTGTTACTTCCTTCTAAATTAGCTATATCCCCTAATCCAGATGCTATAGTTGCAATAGTTGTTCCACCTATATTATCTTTTGTATAATCATACCCCATGTTAAATATGCTTGAATGTATGTCTAATTTTTCTATTTCAGAGTTCGGATCTATAAAATCATTTTCTTCAAATTTTTCTGGTTTATAATGTTCTGCTATCCTTTTTATCTGTCCAGCATTAAGTACAGACGCTGTATCACTTATTTGGATGTGTACTAAATCATTCCTTTCCCCTTTACGCATTTTTCCTGTTTTAGGATGGGGATATAAATCAGGGTTTCCATTTCCTATCGTCATTTCTCCAGTTTTTTTAAATATCATTAAAAGTAGCCACCAATTTTTTAATCTTTCATAGTCTGCTTTTGATAAACCATATTTACTATGATCATTTAATACAATATCTTCTAATTCTGTAAGTTGTAGCCATATTGTACCCTTATAGTTTTGAAAACCTTTATTTTTTGCGTATTCTGAAACTGCTTGAATCACCCAATCAGGTTGTATATCTACAGCTACACCTTGCATATGTGGTGACCTTCTATCTGTGCTATAACCTTCATAACCTATATCTCGTATAGTATCATTTATCCTAAAAGGTATCCCTAAATTGGCAGCTATTTGTAAGCATTGAGATACTCTCATTATAAGTTCTGGTACTAATAAAACAGTTTGCTCCCCTTGCCATACTGCATTTACAAAATCTCTTCTACGATTATAAACAGCACTTGATATATCTTTAGCTCCTATAACATGATTTTCAACAACATATCCGGGTCGATATCCTTTTATTTGTTTTGTATAACCTGCTTCATATTTTACATAAGCTTGTTTCATAGATTCTAACGCATCAGCATACATTTTTCTAGCTTCATTTTTAGAAACTCTAACTTGTACACCATCAACCATTAATTTGTTATCTTTATTTAATATGATATTTTCTGATTCAAGGCGGGAAGATACTTTAGCTATTCTCATTTTATAATCAAAATCATTTTCATTCTCTCTTTTTTTAAATTCCTCTGAATCAACTTTTAATTTTTCGCCTGTTACAGATGTGTAAGTTCCTTTACCTGTTTTTGAAACTTCTGAATAATCTTCAGCTGAATCGAATCTGTATTTTTCATTTTTACGAGCAGCATTTACAGTAAATTTTTGTTGTCCTATATTTCGGCTTTCAGATTCAGCCCCTGAATCCTTATTCATTTCATATTTTTCTGATAAATCCCCTTCAATATCAAAATATTTTGAACCCCCAAGCATGTTTTCAACACCTGAAGTATTTAATCCTAATAATGCTGTAAATATTTTTTTATTAGTCCATGTTAATGCTTTTCCAATATTCCAAACTAAAGGGTCAAGAATCCATGACCCTTTAACTTTTTTATGTATGTTCTCCATTACTTTAATTAAAGCAACATTTATTTCTTTTAATGTTTGTGCGAATGCCCCTAATTCATAACCCAAACTTTCAGCGATACTATAAACAGCGTCTTTCATATTCTGTTGTAATAATTGTGGTGTCCTAAAAGATAATTGAACCATTCTCGCTATTTGTTGACAGAATGTATATATATTAGATAAAGTAATGCCTTGATTTTTCTTTTCCTCTAGTGCCCTATATTCTTCATCTATTGCTCTGTTTTGTTTATTAATAGCATACATTGTTTGAGTATTAGCCATTACTTCTGCTCTTAAGGTATCTATACCTTTTGTATTATATGAATGTGCTGAATCTAATTTATCAGATAACATTCCCGTTTGATGATAAGCAGACTCTTGTTGTTTTTTGAAAGATACTGTTTCTGCTTTAGCAATAACTTCACCTAATTTTTGTAAAGTTACTTCATTATATCTACCAATGTTTTTCAACATTTGTTCTGCTGTCATCTCTTCTTTTTTATTTAATTCTTTAAAGATGGTTTCTAAGTTAGAATTTAATATTTCTAAATCACTCGTTTGTTTGTCATTTAATTGTGTGATTATTTGATTTAGATAATTATTAACTTCTTTAGCAGTTTGGTCTTGAGTAGCTATAGGGGATTTCATTCTTGTAGATGGTCTAACTGATCTTAGTGCTTGAGCTTTAGAACCTTTAATGTTAGAGGTTAAAGTACCTCTATGCCCTTCAGCTGTTTTCCTTATATCCGCACCTAAACCTGATAACTCCCCAATACTAAAATCTTTTTTAGTTATATTTTTTTGATAACTATCTATTAATTTTTTATTTTTAGTATTTTGTTTAGTTTGCTCTGCTTCAAATTTATGCATACCTCTTGATACAGTATTAAAAGATTTTGAGGTGGCAGTTATACCTTGGTTCATTAAAGCAGCACCAGGTACAGGGGCACCTGTAGATGTTCTTGGGGTTCCTTGTGGGTATATATTACTGACGGGTTCTGACCCCCAATTATTAGTAAGACCTTTAATAAAACCCATCGCAGCTGTGATACCTTGCCCATTTTTTAATGCATCATGTGCTTGTTTTTTAGCCCATGTGCCGGGTTTCTCACCTAAAAAATCTTCTACGAATTTATATGCCTTAGTTTTTGCTATAGATTTTCCAGCTTTAGCAAAATACTTTACTGCACCTTTGGCTGGTTTAGCCATATGCATAGCGGCTGTAGGGAGTGCCTTAGCTATAAATGAACCAATAAAACGAAGCATAATTAAATGATAACATTATTATAAAAAAAAGTCTTGACATAATTAAAAATTTGATTTATAATAAAACCCATAATAAAATTAAAAAGGATGCGGGGATGACAGTTGGAAGTTTATTCGCAGGAATTGGCGGGATTGATTTAGGATTTTTACAAAATGGATTTAAAATCAAATGGGCTTTAGATTTTGATTCTTATTGTTGTTACACTTTAAAACATAATTTTACAAAACATGGAACTGATATTATAAATGCAGATATTACTAAAGTTGAAACATTGGAAAAAGTAGATATCATAACTGCGGGCTTTCCATGTCAGCCTTTCAGTATTGCTGGAAAACAGTTAGGTTTTGAAGATAAAAGAAGAGGAAATATGTTTTTTCAAGTTATGAGATTTGTTGATTTGATAAAACCTAAAATAATTTTTTTAGAAAATGTTAAAAATCTTATAGGGCATGATAAAGGAAATACTTTAAAGGTAATTAGAAAAGAAATAGAAAAAAGAAATTATACTTTTTATCTATATATTTATAATACAAAAATACATGGCGGATTACCTCAAAATAGAGAGAGGGTCTTTATAGTTTGTTTTAATAAAAATGTTTACGATGTAGATGATACTTGGTATGAAAAATTAAAATTAGATGAAATAGAGATGAAACCTTTAAGAGATTTTTTAGAAGATAAAGTTGATGAAAAATATTATCTTAAAGAAACACACCATGTATATCAAGAAATGATAAAACAAGATGTAGAGAGATATAGGCTATATAACTATAGGAGAGGTAGAACAAAAGAAAATCTATTAAGAACTTTGAAAGGTAATGTATGCCAATGTTTAACGGCTTCTGCGGGGATGGGCGGGGGGCATGTACCTTATTTTAGAGATAATAATGATAGAATAAGAAAGCTAACTGAAATAGAATCATTAAGATTACAAGGTTATCCCCTTGATTTTGAATTTCCAAATGATTTGGCTGTAACACAAAGATATAAGCAAGTCGGTAATTCAGTAAGTGTGCCTGTTGTAAGTAGGATTGTAAAAAAAATTAAAAACTTAATAGACTAAAATATAAAAATATATTAAAAGGCGGTAAATTATTTATGTCTATTCAATTAACAGAAAACAAAAAACATTTAGTAATTAAAAGGGACGGCAGAGAAGAACCTTTTAGTGAAGAGAAATTAATGAGGTTATTATTATGGGCTTCAGATGGGAAAGAAATCTTTGCTAAAAAAATATTAGAAGCTGTTACCTTAAAGATAAATGATAAGATAAAAGTTACTAAATTATTTGATGAATTAATTAGAACTACATCTAATATGATTAATCCTTTATATTCTTTTTATGATGATATAGCCAAAAAATTATATATTATGAAAATATATAAAGATACCTGTGATCTTAAGAAGAGTGGCGAATACCCTCATCTCAAAACTTTCTTGGATAAAGGTGTTAAGTTTAAAGTTTATGACAGAATAGTATTAGATAAGTTTTCAAAGGAAGATATAGAAGAATTAAATAAAATGATAGTACCTGATAGAGATTTTCTTTTTACTTTCAAAGGTGCTGTTATGATGTATACAAAATATTGTAAAAGATATAGAAAACAAACAATAGAGTTACCACAAATAACTTATATGACAGCTGCGATGTATTCTTTTTATAATGATTATTATAAGAATGGGAATAAATCTTCATATAAAAAAAGTAAAAAGAAAAGATTAGGTTTTATAAAAAGAACTTATGATATGTTGTCGAAGCATGAAGTTACATTTGCTACACCAAGAATAGCTAATAGTTTTACTAATAATCCGCAATTAGCAAGCTGTGTATTAAATACCCCAGATGATGATACATGGAGCCTAAATCATACTGATGGTAATATGGCATTATACTCAAAGTTTTCTGGTGGTATAGCTTATGATGCTTCTCTAATTAGAGCATCTGGTTCTACAATAGAAAGCAATAAAGGGGTGTCAGATGGACCGATACCTTTCATTAAAAGGACAGAACAGACTATTAGTAGTTTTAATCAATCTGGTTTTAGAAAAGGGAGTTGTGTAGTAACATATCCTTGGTGGCATATGGATGTTCAAGATTTAATTTTGTTAAAAGATGCTGGAGGAACTGAAGATCAAAGAGCAAGAAAACTTCAATACTCTATAAAATTAGACAAAGTATTTAGATCAAGAGTTAATAAAGATGATTATATTACTTTATTTGATCCTAAAGAAACCCCATTGTTAAATGAAACCTATGGTGCTGCTTTCGCAGAAGTTTATAAGCATTATGAAAATAAATCTGGTATTAGAAAAAAGAGAATTAAAGCTAAAGAATTATTATTTAATTTATTAAAAGTTAGAAGTGAAACAGGTAATCTTTATATATTTTTCACGGATAATGTAAATGAACAGAATGTTAGAAATGTTTTTGTTGGGGCTAGTAATTTATGTTGTGTATCAGGGGATACTCAAATTCTTACTAATAAAGGATGGTCTCCTATTAATAAAAGTTCAGTAAAAAGAGATATAGGTTATGCAGATTTTACAAAGAATATAGAAATTTTATGGGATGGTAATTCATATGTCCCCTCTTATGTTTTTCCTACAAGTTATGAAGACCAAAAACTTTTAAATATTAAAGTTATAAATACTGTTTTTTATAAAGATAAAATCATAGGGACATTTTATGCCGATGCTTGGTTTACAGAATATCATTTATGGAAATTAAATAATAATGAATTAGTTACAACGGAATATATTATTAATAAATTACCTGATGAAGCTGTTTTTGAGTTAGCATCTTATAATATTCTTTTTAAAGATTTGAGAAGTTTAGTTGAAATTAATAATTTAGAATTAAAATTTATAAAGAATGCCCCTACGTTAGTTGATTATGATTTTGTTAGAGTTGTAGGTAAGATTTATTTTACAGACAATTATGAAGAAACAGATGAGGGTGCTATATTTAAAAAAATAAAATATGAACCTACTTATTGTGCTTATGTTCCTAGTAATAATATGTTATTATTTAATGGAATATATGCTCATAATTGTGAAATAACAGTACCATCATCACCTTCTAAATTAATATCAGAAAAAGTATATAAAACATTTGACAGTTCCTATGAAATACATAATGTAATCAAATCAGGTGAAGTTGGTATATGTAATTTAGCTTCAGTTAATTTAATGGCATGGGTTACTTTTAGTGAAAGTAAAAAGAATGAGTTTTGTTATGATTTATTAAGAGGTTGTGATAATATACTTGATACACAATTTTATCCTGTCGTAGAGGGGGAAGTTTCTAATAAAAGAAATCGTCCTATTGGTATTGGTGTATTAAATTATGCTAATCTTTTAGCTTCTAATAAATTAAAATATACAGATAAAAAAACAGAGCAATTTACTTTCGATATATTTGAAGATTTATATTATCATATTTATAAAGCTTCTAATCAGTTAGCTCAAGAAAGAGGTACTTATCATACATTTAGATCAGATAAATGGATTAAAGGGCATACTCCTGTTTCTTTATCTTTATTTAAGTATAAAGATTTTGGATTAGAGTTTAAGAATAAAGATAGATGGGATAAATTAGCTAATGAGATAAAAAAGATAGGTGTTAGATTTAGTCTCCATTCTGCAATAGCCCCAACTGCGTGTATGTCTGTAGATTCTGAAATAACAGAATTAGAAAATTCTATAAAAATAGGAGATTTTTTAGAAAAATGGGGTATAAATGTTGATGATATACATAAAACTAATACTCCTCAGTGGGTGTATTTTAAAGAAAAACCTACTATTAATACTAGATTTGGAACTAAAGAAATAGGAAGAGCTTGGTATAATGGAAAGAGAAAAACCCGAACTATTATATTTGAAGACGGTAGTAAAGTAGATTTAACATATAATCATCCTTTATTAATTAAAAATCGTGGTTGGGTTAAAGCAAAAGATTTACAAGAGGGTGATGATATTATTGAAATTGGGGATAATTATTTAGAATATAAAGGTTGTGATTATGAAGAATAATTTATATTTAATTGATGCCAACTCAGAATATATGACAGAAAAAGAATGGTACTTGTTTATGCATGATAAAAATATCATTCAGTATAAATTTGATAATATTAAAATTCCTTTAGAAAAATCTAAAGAAATAATTTTATCTAAAAGATTTTCAGATTTTGATTCTTTTTTAGAATGTTTGAAAAATAGATTTTGTAAAGAATATTTAGAAGAAATAAATTCTTTTTTATTGGAATTTTATAATAGAAATATTACTAAAAAATTAAGTAAAAAATTTTTATATAATGATTTATACAAATTGATTATTGGAAAAAAATTTCATAAAAATATTACTCCACAACAAAGAATTGGATATATTAGGAAAGGTTATCCTTTAGATAAAATAGATGAAATTGTTAGAGAGATTTCTATACCTTTATCCCCGAGAAGAGTAGAATATTGGATTAAAAGGGGGTTATCTAATGAAGAGGCTAAATTAAAAATATCTGAATATAGTAAAGAAGCAAATAAAGGACTTTATAAAAAATTTATTAAACAAGGTTTTTCAGAAAAAGAAGCTTCTGATAAAGTTAGTGAGGTTAGGAGATTAAGTAGTTTTTTATGTATTGATAAATATATTAAACAAGGTAAATCAAAAGAAGAAGCTAATGTGATAGTTAAATTAAAAGCTAGAGAAATTACTGCTACATCTAAAGAATATTGGTTGAAAAAAGGTTATCCTGAAGAAGAATCAATAAAAAGAGCAAAAGAACGTTGCGATAAAATAAATATTATGTATGCGGATAATCTAAAAGCAAAAGGTTTAACTGATAAAGAAGCCAAAGAAAAGATACATAAACATTCATTATATATGATATCAAAAACACATCCACTTGGTGGGAAATATGCTCTTATGTTGTTTGATTATTTAGATAATTCTATAAATAAAGATTTTAAAAATGTTTCTATCTTTTATGGAAAGAAGAATAAAGAATATAGAATAAATATCCCAAAAGATTCAGATTTTAGGAAATTTAAATCCTATATTAAATTAGATTTCTTTATTGAATTTGAAAATAATTTAAAAATTGATGTAGAATACGATAGTATGAAATTACATGATTTAGATTTAGATAATCAAAGAGATAAATTCCTTAAATCAAAAAATATAAAAGTTTTTAGAATTTCAGAAAATAGATTAGGTAGAAGAACTACTGATGTTATAAAAACTTTAAAAGAAATATATGATGAGATAAAATCGGGGGTTATATATGAAAATAATAAAATTAATTGATAATGAACATTATAAAGATACATGGGATATAGAAGTACCTGATATTCATGAATTTATACTAGGTAATGGTTGTATATCTCATAATACTTCAGGCAAAACTATAAATGCTACAGAAAGTATTGAACCTATTGTAGATTTATTTTTCACTGAAGAGGGGCAATATACCCTACCTGCTTTAGTACCAAATATAAAACAAAATAGAGAATATTATGAAAGGTGTTGGGTTATTCCACCTAAAACACTAATTAAATTAGCCGCTATAAGACAGATGTTTATAGATCAATCTCAGTCTGTTAATTTATATTATGTTAGACCAGATTCTGCTAAAGAATTATGGGATGATATACAATATGCTATGGATTTGGGATTAAAAACACTTTATTATATGAAAACACCTAAATCTAATTTTGAGCTTGAAGAAGTTTGTGAAAGTTGTACTTAATAATGTCAAAAGTTATTCAGTGATATTTGATGGTTTTAGATGGGGTGAATAATTAAATGAAAATAAAGTCTAAAATGAAAGATTACTTTAATGCTAATGATGGCAATCCTTTTAAATGCTGTATATGTAACGCAGACTTAAATCAAGATAATTGTAGAAGAATAAGACATGATGGTTATGAGTTTACGGCTTGTATTAGTTGTATTAGTAAAATGTCTCTACCTACTACTAAAGACGATACTTTTGTGACAAGTTCATTTACTATTAGGGAAATGTTACAATCATTTGCTTATACATCTAATACTATTAAAAGTCATATAAACGAATATCATAATACAAATCAAACACAAGGTTTTTTAGACGAAAGTAGAGAAAAATTGAAAAAATTAGAAACAGAAAATAATGATTTGAAAGATAAAGTGAGTCATTTAGAAAATAATATAACAGAATTGTATAAAAAGTTAGAAGATTTTTTGGAAGAAGAAAATAGCGAATTTAAAATAGATAGAAAAAATTCTCTAAAAAAATTAATAAAATCAAGAAAAAAGACTTGACATAATAAAGAAAATAGTTTATAATACGATTAATTAAACATTCAACAGAATAATTTCTATTGAATTTGGGGTATGTTTGATGCGGATCAGTATGATCAAAGTTTGAGATATTCGAACTTTTTTATTAGACGTAATTGTATTTTTACGATTTTATTCCTGGCGGTAAGTGTAGTGCTTGCCGCTTTTTTATTTTTATGCTATTATAAGTGAATGGAAAAATATAGAATAATAGTTGGTACTAAAAATGTTAATCTTAACTCTTTAACTCAAAATGATTCTCTTCAAGAAAAATCATTAGAGGAAGCAAGGTCAGGTGGTCCAGTAGCTACAAGACCTATAGTCTATTCTATTCTTTCATTGAAGAATTCATCTATGGCTCAAAATCATTTTGACTTTATGAGAATTACAATGACTGAAGGTAAGAATAGGATGATAGAGCAGATAGATGATTCTAACATGACTAAGGCATTAAATCAAACAACTGAATCACAAGCTGCTTTTATGATTAAGAAATTGGTTGAAATAATCTCAAATGAAATTAATTATGGATTCAAGATTATTCAATTGATATATTTAATAGAAACAGGAATTGCTGTAGAGTATAGGGGGTTTATTAAATTAGATGAAACAATGTCTTTTTCAAAACCATTATTAAAAGAATTAGATGATTATAATAAAAGGGCTAACATTTTATTTAATAAAGTGTTAATATATATAGATGAAAATTTTATAAATAAAGCTCATATATTAGAACAGAAATATTTAAGTAACCCTGATGTAACTGATAATATGAAAAATTATTTAAAGGTTGTAGGGATTGATTGGATAAAAAATTCTAAAAATGTAGGTATTATTTATAAATCATTTAAACGTAAAGCAAAAATGAGTAAAGCTCAATATGAAATTTTAAGGAAGTTTGTAGTGGAATTAAGAGAAAGTCTTTCCTCTAAATTAGATATGGTTGCTATATTAAACATTTTCAAATTAGATTATGAATATTATTCTGCTAATAAGAGTAAAGCTTTAGAACCTATAGATGATTTTTTAGAATCTATAGAAAACTTTGGAGATGACGAAAAGGGATTTTAAATTGGTTAGAAATAAAAAAATTAAAGTGACTGATAAAAAGCTATTATTATTAAAAATTAAGAATTTAGAAATTAATATGAGAGATATTCTTATAGACAATTTCTTTTTAAAAGAATTTAATTTTTTTATAAATTATATTTCAAATAACTATTCTAATTTAGAAGAATTATTTGAAGTGCCTTCTAACTATAAGAAATTTAAGAAAGAATTATATGAGTTAGAAGAAAAATATAGAAAGTTTCTACAATTAAAATCTGATGTAGAAGATTTTAAAATTGATTATGAAAATATTAGTAATTATAAAAATTTTATTAAAGAATGTAAGTATTGTTTAAGATATCTTAATTTTAATAAATTACAGTTATGGCGTATATATGAAAAATATAGATTTAATTATAACCCATCTATATATAAAAAGTTAGATAATATTAAAAGTAAAATATTAAGATATAAAAATATATTAATAAAAGAAAATAGATTCTTTGTAATTAGTATAGCTAAACAGTACAGACAATATACCCAATTAACTATAGAAGATATTATCCAAGAGGGTATGATTGGTCTTATTAAAGCTATTAATATGATCGACCCAAGAAAAGATATAGAGTTAACTACTTATGCTTATAATTGGGTTAAGCATTTTATAAGTAGGGCTATATGTAATCAATCTAAATTAATAAGAGTTCCTATACATGTAATTGAGAGAATGAATAAAATAAAAAGAATAGAAGAAGCTTTCATATTGGAGAAAGGGTATAAACCTAGTATAGAAGAGTTAGTGGATTTATCAGGTTATAGCTATAAGGCGATTAAATCATTAGATCGATATCAATTAGATATATTATTTTTAAGTGAAGATTCCTCAATAGAAAAAATGGGTTGTAGTATAGGTGATGATGAGTTCCATCTTAATGAGTTAAGGAATAATATAGATAATATTTTGACAGAAGAAGAAAAATCGGTTATCTTTAATACATTTGGTATCAGTAATGAAAAATTAAAAAATTATAATAAATCAAAAATAAATTCAATTAAAAATAATGCATTAAATAAATTAAAGGAATCATATGGTGTCCCATTTTTATCAGTCCAATAACTTATTATTTATAGAAGAATCAAAAGGTTTAGATTTGGAAATGTTATCAACTATATATGACTGTATTATCATAATAGATAAACCAGAAAATTTTGATACTATACAAAAATTTAGTTTTCTATTTGCTGATATAGAATTAGAAAAACAACCTCTATATTATCTAGGAAACAGTGATTTAATTTTTGATACTTTATATTTATATTTTAAAACTAAATACAATACTGATCCTTTTGATAATATAGAGTTCTTAAATATTGCTTTTACTAAAAATAAAGTTAGATCACTTAAAGGCGATAATGTGATATTATTCTAAAAATTATCGCCTGCAAAATTAACCATATTAGTTTTAGTGTTTTCAATATCTTTATCAGGTTTTTGAGAGAATATTTTCTCTTCTTTATTTTCTTTTTTTTCTTTTTTGTTTTCTTCTTTTTCTAATTCTTCTTTAGATTTTAAATCTGTTTCTATAGCCATAAGTTTATTCCTCCGTTAGACTATTATATAACATAATCAAAAAACTTTCCATTTCGTTATTAGTATAATAAATAATTTTTAAAAGGAGAAAAATATGAATAAAAAACAAAAATCAGTAGAGTTTGATGGGTTCTATGAATTCTTTAAGAGCATGGGTTTAGTTGTAAATCTTATGTTTATAGCAACATTTATAGCAGGTATAGCTCATGCTGTATGTTGTAATTTGGTAAGCTTATCTATAGCTTTTGTAGTAGGTTTAACTACTATGCTATTAGCGGCTTATAGAATAGAAAAAAGTTAATTTAAGTTAATAATTCTTATAAAAGTTCAAAAAATTTTTATAAGAATTATTAACTTTTTAATTAAAATAGACTATAATATGAATTATGGAAAGATCAATTAATACTATTGAAAATATTAATTTTGAAGAGGAATTAATAAAAAATGTATTAGAAATAATAACATTTTTTTTCTGTGGTGTTATATGATTCTCGATCTAATAAAAATAAAAAAATAACAGAAGATTTGAAAAAAATAGTGAAATGAATATTAGTCATAAAATAGAGATTAAACCTAATAACAAATCAATTAGTTATTTTAAAAAAGCATTTGGGTGTGCTAGATTTGCATATAATTGGGGATTAGCTAAATGGAAAGAAGCACACGAAAAAGGAGAAAAGAAAACTCATTTAGATTTAAAGAAAGAATTTAATTCTCTTAAAGACAAAGAATTCCCATTTGTTTATGAAGTTTCAAAATATGTAACCCAACAGCCTTTTATTAATTTAGGTAAAGCTTTTAAGAAGTTTTTCAAAGATTTGAAGAATAAAAAAATTAGCTACCTTCAATTTAGGAGAAAAAAAGATAATGAAGGTAGTTTTTATATCGGTGGAGATCAAGTAAAAGTAAATGGAAAATATTTAGGAATACCATTATTAAAAAATAAAATTAAAATGACTGAAGAGTTAAGGTTTAAAGGTAAAATAAATTCTGTGACAATTAGTTATGACGGTAATAAATATTTTGCGTCTTTTCAATTAGAAATAGATAATAATGAATATAAGAAAACAAGAAAGGTTAAATATAATGGACTCGCTGTTGGTGGGGATATTGGTGTAAAAGCTTTTCTCACTTTATCTAATGGTTTACAGATTTTATTTCCAAAAGAAAAGATTAAGAAACAAGAAAAGAAAATTATAAAATTACAAAGACAACTTAGTAAAAAAGTTCATCCGAAAACAAAAGGTGATAAAACTAATAAGTCAAATAATTATATAAAACATTCTAAAAAGTTAAACAAAGCTTATAAAAAGCTAAAAAACATTAAAAATGATTTTTTACATAAGCTAACTACGGTGTTAATTAATAATTTTCAATACATAGCTGTTGAAAAATTAAATGTTAGTGGTTTGTTAAAGAATCATAAGTTAGCTAAATCTATTCAGGAATTAAGTTTTTTTGAGTTTAGAAGACAACTTGAATATAAAGCTTTGTTTAACAAAAGAGAAATAGTTAAAGCTGATACTTTTTATCCATCAAGTAAGACTTGTTCTCGTTGTGGTAAAAAGAAAGATTTAACCCTTTCTGATAGAGTGTATGAATGTGAGTGCGGTCTAACGATTGATAGAGATTATAATGCTTCTATTAATTTATTAAATCTAATTAAAGATAAAGTAAGGGAAGTTCTCCCTGAATTTACGTCTGTGGACTTGACGGCTCTGTTAGATGATTTAAGTTTAAATTGTTTAGCAACTAGCAAGGTTGAAGCAGAAATCTAACAAAAAGTTAACATTGTTGACTTTTGTAAGTTTAGAAGAACGGTAGTCTGACCTACCTTTTTTCGTTTGGTGTACCAATCCGTTATATGTATATTATTAATAAAGGAGAAAATTATGATAAAAGTAATTTTAAAAGAAGTAAAAAATATTATGTGGGGGTTTGTATTAACGATTTCACTAGCATTGTTATTATTAAATTTGTTTACTGTTATTTGGTTAGCAGTAGGACAGAACTGGGTTGGATTTACCAAAACAGTTTTGCTGTTTGTAGCTTTAAGCTCATTAGCAGTTATAGCAGCAAAAAAACAAAAAATAATTAATAGTAAAATCGATAGCACAGGAAAGACTATATTTTATATATCTTTATGTGTAATATCTGATCTTTTAGCAGTAACATTAAGTATGACATTACTTATGTTAAATTTAACTTTATTTGTAGTTAGTTTAATATTAACCATAGGGCAATATATGCCAAATATATGGACAATGTTAACACCAATTTTATTTGGTATTATACAAATAATTGGTACTGTAAATTTTGTTAAATTTGTAAAAAAATCTACTTCTGCTTATAAAAATTTTACTAAAAAAGATAATGCTAAAAAGGATGCTATAGTTACACAATAATTTTAGTACAAAAAAAGGTTGGGAGAAATCCTGACCTTTTTCGTTCGTTCAAAAAAAGTCTTGACATAATAAGAAAAAGGTTTATACTGATAAAGAAACTCTCTATTTCGTTATTAGTATATTAATGTAAGGAGAGAAAAAATGACATTAAAAAGAAAAATAAAATTCATCCTTGAGAGTAAAATGAGAGGTGTGAGTTTTAAAACTATCTCAATAAGAATTAAGTTTATTGAAGATATGGAAAAAAAGACTGAAAAAGTAATTAAAGATTTTAATCTTAAATCTGATTACTTTAGTAAGTAAATAAAAAAATTAATAAAAGGGGTTAGAGGGGTAAAACCTTCTACCTTTTTCATGAGGTTTTTTGATGGATTTTTTATCAATATTAGTTTTAGGAAGCTTCGTTATTCTTGGATTAATTATATTATTTTCTATTTTCTATATCATAGGGTCTGTTATAAATTGGTTAGTACCTATTGTGATGCCAATTCTATTAATTAGTTTTTTGATTATAATGTTGATTAAATTTGATAATGATGCAAAGGACTGAATATAGGTAGGGGGAAAAATAGAGAATTATTAAAAATTGTTTGATAAAATATATTGAAATTTATTATACTATATAAAAGGTAAAAGTTATATTAGTTAAAAAGATTAAAGTTAAATTAAATAAAAGGAGTATTATAATATGGGACAAAGATTAACAGTAACTATTGAAAAAGATGGTGAAAAATTGTTATGTGGGTATTGGCATTGGTCTGGATATACTGAATCTTCTATAGCTGTATGTAAAGCTATATTGGAAGGTATAATACAGGAAAAAGAATATATAGAAAATTGTAAAAATAAAATTCAATTACAAATGAAACTTATCAATATAATAAGGCAAAATACAGAAGCTAAATTATCATTTGATTTTGACGATATAGGTCAGGAAGAAAAGGATTTATTCAATGCTCTGAAGCTTTATCAAGAGTTTGATTTAAAAGAGACTGTAGGTGAGAATGACACTCATTATTATGAACCTGGTTATGATAGAAATGATGGATTATTAACCCCATTTAATAAAGGTATCGAGGGTTATGAATATTGGTCTGAAGCTCCTTGTTTTATAAATTTAGATGATATGACAGTTAATATAGATGGAGCTTGTTGGAAATACTATACTAATATAGAAGGGTGGCTTAGAGAAAATTTAGATGCAACTGTAACTCAAGACACAGAATTTAATAATATTGAAATAAACCCTGCGGAATCAAATCAATATGCTGATGGATCAGTTTATGAGGCAAGAGTAAAATTGAAAAACGGTGATGAGCATTCTAGACTTTTATATAAAACAGAGCTTGAAATTAATGATCGATATGATTTAGAAAGTTTATCTGATATATTAGAAGATGTTAATAAAGCTATGGCTTTAGGTATTTATAATTTATATGATGGTGAAACTATAATGGAATTTATTGCATAATTTTTTGATAATGGTAAGTTATTAAACAATTATAATCAAAAGGATTACATATGAAATATTATAAAACAAAAGAAAATATGTTTGAAGGTCTATTAGATTTACTTTGCAGAGCAAGTCAGGAAAAAGCTTATATACTTTCTTACTTAGATTTATTAAGAGATGCAGACGAGCATAACTTAATGGTTATACCTGAAGAAATATTAGAAGAAAAAGATAATATAGAATTAGCTTTTTTAGCGTGGGGCATAGAAATGAGTAGAAGTTCTTTAACAGGAAATATGGAAGGAACTCTTAGTGATAACATTAAAAGTATAGTAACAGATTTAAAGAGCAAGATAGAAGCATATATGTTAAATAAAACACCTATTGTAGAAGATGCCATACTTGCTGAAGAGTTTTATAGCTATCTTCCTATTATATTGAAAAATATAGAGCAGATAGAAAACGCCAGAATGAAATTTGATAATTTTATAAAAGGCGGGCCAAGAAAGAAAACTCCTTTCAATAATACAGAAGAAGAGAAAAAGTTTAATGATAAAATGAATGGCGCAAAGTCAAATTTAATGGATGATTTAGAGGATTAATTTTTTTTATTTATAAAATTTTAAAGATAATTATGACTGATATTTTAGAAAAAATCTATCAGGAAACTAAAAAACAGATTCCTGATATGATTGTAAGAAAAGGGGAATCAAAAGATTCGGAACATGTTTTATACAGAGATATTATAATTAGAGTAAATCCTTTAATTGTGTTTAGTCAAGCAGACGATTGGGTATCAACTGAAGTATATAAGATAGATACTCAAACGAGGATAAATAATGAAAAGTATATATTAATGAATAAATACCCTAAACGAGTATTATCAGATATAGTTAAGTATTTAGAAATTACTGCTACTATAAATTTTCCAATGATTCTAATAGATTCATATCATCCTGATTTTGATGAAGATAAAGAGCTAAAAGAACAATTACCTATAATAAATGAAATGTATAGATATCATCTTGTTACAGATGCTTGTTTAAGATTAAGAGATAAAACTATAAGTTATTTAAAATCGTTTTTACTTTTGTATGAATTTTCCGAAGATGATTTATCTATGAAAGAGTTTATAAATTCATTTAAAGAAGACAATTGGAAGAGATTATATTTAATTAAATGCTTTCAATAAAACGCAGGATAAAATTATGGTTTATTATGTTATGCTAAAGAAATTTGTTTATGATAAAAATACTAAACAAATATATGATGTATTTTTAGACAGCGAGGTTAAACATAATTTAGCTTTCTATAATAATATGTTAAAAGAAGAAGAGAGTTTAGGTAGAGAAGTTAAGATAGTTTTGAATAGGAAATGTATTTATTCACCTGGGGGGGTTGCAATAGATTCAGGAAAGTTAGTAATTAAAAGTGTTGGTTTTCCGAAGGATCATTTATGGGAAGAAAACTTCAATTAACGCTTGTTTCTGGTAGTGATATTAATAACCTTTGTCAAGTATCTTGGCATTGGGATGGAAATATCATTAAAACAATAGAAAAAGCGAATGAGTTTATAACTAAATTAAAAAGTTATAAAACTAAAAATAAATGTTTTAATAAGAGAGTTAATACTAACAGTATCAAGCCATATATTCAAGCAGTAGAGATGTGTAGGGAATTAGGTTATAAACTATATATGAATGCACAATCTATGAATGAAGATAATCATGAGAGTCAATTATTTAATTATTATTTAGATTCTGGTATTTTAGAAAAAGAAGAAATAAGCAGAACTGAATATATTGAACCTGATTGTAGCAGAGATAAAGGGCTTATACATATATTTGAAAAGAATATGAAATATATACAGTCTAAAAGTGTTAGTCATATTGTATTAGATGTGTTTAATGAAACTATAACTGTTAATTCTTTTTATTGTAAAAACTGTCCATTAATATCTATTCAAAATGAATATAAAGTAAATAAGAAGGGTACTGTATACGAATTAGAAAATTACTATAATGGGGAAATAATTCAATTGACTAATCAATGTATAATTGATGATTTTTGTAATCTTACTTTTGATGAATGGTTTGATATTCAACAGAAAATAAAAGAAATAGTGGAATGTGACTTAAATGGTTTTACAGACGGAAAATTTTTCACTATTTTCAATTAAGGAATTTTTATGGATATATTAATAACTTTAATGATTATATTGATAATAGTTTATCTAATATCTGAAAGTGTATCAATATTTTTAAATATTAAAAAGAAAAAGAATTTTGAGAGAGATTTTTCTATTCCAAAACCTTTTTTATATTTTGATGAATATGAAGAGGATTTTGAAGATAAGAAAAAAAGATTAATTAGAAAAGAAAATGCTAAAAATTTGTATAAGTTAAGAAAATATTACAAGGCTGATGCCCGTAGAGTTAAAAAATCATGGAGTATGAAATAATGGGAAGTAGATTATCTATAAACATAAAAATAAAAGGAAAAACTAGAGCGAATGCTTATTGGCAGTCATCTGGTTATGTAGATCAATTCTTCTATTTAATGGATAAATTGATGCTTAATTTTAAGTATAACGGTATAGAGAATTTAGAAAAATATGAAGGTGAAACTGATGAAGATTATAAAACAAGACTTATGTGGAGAGCTTATAGTATTCTTAACAGTACAGGGGCTGGTGTATGGATATTGACAGATAAGAAATTATCTAATCTTACTAAAGAAGAAAAAGCTTTATACGATTTACATCATTATGAATTTGTTAAATACCCTCTTAATTCTATTACGAGTGTAGATGAGTTTGGATCTTATGGTATTAATAGTCATAAACCCAATACAAATCCTAAAGATGTAGTTATAATAGCAAGCAGAATGCATCCATCTTTAGGGTATGGACATATAGAAGTAGCACCACAAAAAATGTCCTCTAATTATGGTACTTATAATGTAGTTATTGATGTAGATAAACAAATAATAGATATGAAAGATTATTGGATTAATGATAGAGAAAAGAAAAAACCTAAAGAAGGATTGATAAAAGATAAGGATTTCAGAAAGAATACTATATATAGATGGAATATGTTACATGACTTAACTAGCTATTCTCCATTAGAAGTATCTTTTGATAAATGGAACGAATATTCTATTAAGATGAGTGAAATTATAAAAGAATCATCTTATATGATGAGGGAGAAAATAGCTGAAGAGAATAATGTTGAAGAAATAAAATATATATCTAACTATTATAAATTAGACGATAAAGGATGGACTACACATGAATAATATTTTACAAGTAATAATTATTACATTTGGTTTTTTAATTGCTTTAACTATGTTTTTAAAGTTGGAGCTGAAAATTAGTTTATTTTATATAATAAAATATTTCTCTATTTTTTGTAAAATGGGGTTTAATTGGTTATTATCTATAGAAAACCATAAGAATATAAAGGTTATTTATTTTTGTAAAAAGTTTAATATAGTTATGGTAGAAACAAGTAAAGGATATTATGCTGTATCTAATAATAATACAGTTTTTTATTGGGTGGCTAATTTAATTGGATTAAAAAGTTATCAAGATTATAAGATTACTGATTCATATCATTTATTTTATTTTATTAGACATGATTCTTTTTATTATTATGTAGAAACTCTTAAAGCATTAGATCGATTAGATTTAAAAAGGATAATGGATCAAGTAATTATTGATAATGTACCCGGTACCCCATTTGAGTTTTTGGATGTTGATCTAATAGGGGAAAAAATGGATATTCGTTTAATTGACCCTTATGTACATTTTGAAATGAAATTTCAATATATTGGGGAGAGTTTATATATATCTTTAAGAGAAAAAAATAGATGGTTATATGGAGATACTGTAAGATCATTACAACAGATAATAGATAATAATGACTTAATTAAAAAGTTCTTAACTTTATGTATAGAAGGTAAAACTATAGCTGATAGAGTAGCTAAAGTTAAAGAATTGTCTTGAGAGGGGGTGTTGAATGAAAAAATTTTCATTAAAGGTGTTGAATAGGATAATCAATAATGACAATATTGATATTGATAAACGATATGAAAAAGCTTCGAAATATGTTTGTTATAATAACGATCTAAATAACGATGCTAAGAAAGAATTATGCGGTTCACTAATTGAATGGTACAAATTAGTGAGAATTGATGAAGAAACTTATTATGAAATAGTTTAACCCAACCCCCCGTAAGAAACCCCTACTTTTAGGTGGGGGGGGGTAGTTTATGAAATGTAGCCCTGTAAAAATATAGGGCTTTTTATTATAAAAGGAGATTTAATATGATATTTAATGATAAAAAAATAATAGAAAAATTAGAAATGTTAGAAAAAGAAGTAGAAGATTTGAAAGATAGAATAACATCTGCTGGGGGCTGTATACGTGAAATACATTCTATAATTTGTAAACCAAAACCAGCATTTAAAAAACCTTTTCACTTCAGAAAAAAAGAAAAAGGATGTGATAATAAGTAAAATAAAAAGGATCTGATTATGTCTAATCAAACATTAGATTTTGATGAATTTAGGCAATATTTTCCAAAACATAATAAGTATGAATATTTAAAAAAGTTATTCGGTAATGTTTATATACCTCTTAGTACAATGTGTATGATAATAGAGGACAGAAATGTTAATTTCTTTTTGAAAAACGTGGAAATATTTTTTACAACCCTTAGTCATAATTTAATACAATTAAATGATAACAAGTTCACTTATCATTCTATATTAAATTCAAGTATGGGGGATACTAATATAAGAGCTACTGATATAAGTTTAACTTTATATAGACTGCCTGTTGGTAGAATTTTATTGGGTATGGATGATGTAGTTCTCCCTTGTATAGATGTTGTTTGTATTGATAAAAGGATTAACATAAAAGTTAACTTAAAAAATGTTGTTAGAAATACGTTGGAAAAACCAGGGGTTTTTTCGTTTTGGTTACAAAATTATTGTGATGTCGGATTAAACCAATCTAGAGATGATTTGTTATATATGGTAATACTTTTAATCCCATTAATTCTTTCTATATCTGTAGAGGTGTTAGATATTTATGATAAGATAGTTAAATTGAAGGTACCTATAACTAAAAAACTTCTTAAAAGATTATCTAAAGAGAGAAATGGATTTAGTGAAAAAAGTAGTTTATATAAACTTCAGAGGATAGGTAATTGTGGTTAAAGTATATAAATATCCAAATATAAAAAACTTTTTGGATACATATTTTGTGGAAATTAACCTAAAAGAACCTTATAAAATGAAACGTGATTTTGAATCGATTTACTTCAGTTGGATAAGTGATTTGTTTTTTAACATTTTTAATTCAACTTTTGTAGAGGCTTTTGGAACTATAGATACTGATAAATACACTCTTAAAATGTGTTGTGAATCGATTCATTATAGCGTACTGAATGATTTAGTGTTTCTAATAAGGAGAAATGGTTATAAATTTGTTGTAGAAGAAAAAGAAGATTATCCTTATATGATATTAAATTTAATTAATTTTAAGGATTATTTACGTCCAAATATATCTGATGAGAATGAAAATGCTGTTGAGAGTTTTAAGTTTTTGATACCAGTCGGCTGTGTTGATTTATATAAAATACATCCGTTAGTTAAAACTGATCTTAATTTATATCAATTCTGTATCAATAAATTTAATATACAAGACTTATTTGAGACTGCAAGCTCTATCCATCATCAATGTTTTGGGAGAAGTAAACCTATGGAGAAACATCTTGGTGTTGAACTTTTAGTGAAAATAGCAGAGCCTGATTATGATGAAATATATATTGATGTACCTATTTATAAATATATAAATGATTTAGCAGAAGTTTCTAATAGGTTTCCTGATGTGGATGAGTTCATATTTAATTTATTTGCTTTTGTAGGTGATGTAATAGGTGAAGAATATAATTTTCAAAAAGGTGTAAGTGATTCACAAAAGGAAAGAAGAAAGTATATATTTATAAAATATTTTAATAAAGTAATGGATGAGTTAGAGCATAAAGATACATTTGTAATAGATAATACCTATGTAAAGAAATATAAATATGATTATCCAGATTTTTTTAATAAAATAGATAAGAAAATAAATTCAGCACTTACTCGGATAGATGAATTATATAATAAGCCTTTGAATGAAATTTTTGAAGGTATGGATCAATGTTGGGTGGATAATAATAATGTAGAAGCTTTTTGGTATTATATGAATTTTATAAACAAAAAACCTATATTTTCAAGAACATCAGAAACAAGCTTTATGAATTATTCAAATAATGAAAGAGTAAATATATTAGATGAAAAGTATGAAATAATAATAGATGTTAATGATTTGAATAGAGATAGGTTTATGTTTAAAAATCATAATTTCGGTGATGGGTATAGAATATATAAAAGCAGATTAGAATATGTCGATCAGTTTATAGAATTTTTTAGAAATCAAGTAATTTCATATTCTTATCCATATGATCCTCCATTTGAAATAACTTTAAGAGGTGTGGGTTCTAGTTTTAATTTCTCTGTAGAAATACATGAGACACCCTATGATTCTAGCATTACAACAATTCTAACTGACTGGAAAGATTTCAGTGGAAAAAAATGGTATGGTAAACATATAAATAAAACTTATCAGAATAATAGAGAAAAATATTATCTATATAAGTGAAAATAAATTAATAAGTGAGAATAAATTATGGTAAAAATAAAAGTTTTTGAGATTGAAGAATCTCAGAATTTGATTATAGCTGTATACCGTCCTGATACTGCTACTTATGTAATAAGAGAATTAGATATCGAAAACAATAGTCCAATAGATAATAAATTTGAAATGTTAGAGACACTTAACGATGTGTTTAAGTACCTGCAGGCTAATACTGATGTAGATTATTCTACTGAAGAAATCCAAGACGGTGCGTCTAATGGAATGGCCACTATCATGGAAGAGTTAGGTTATACCTATAATAAAGGATGGGATGATGTTAGTGATTAAAAACGGAATGACTTATGATACTTTCTATAACTTTTATCCAGAAAGTAGAAGAATGCATCCAAGAAAAATGAGAGCTTTATATGAATATTTACATGAACAATTAGAACACGAGATAGAGCTAGATCCTGTAGCAATAGATTGTGAGTTTAATGTATTTACGTATGAAGAACTTAAAGAAGAGTATGATAATTATGATAATACAGATGAAGTGTTTATAGAAAAGATAAAAAATGAGTTGGAAAATAATGTGATTGATTATAAAGATGATGAAGATTATAAAGGAGCTGTATACATATGCCACAGTTATTAACCAAAAAACAATTTAATAGTATGTCCGCAGATTTCGATATGCAAATTAAAACCATTATAAAAAATAAGATATTTCAAATATGCTCTTCAATAAAAAATAATAATGGTATAAAAGTAAAGAATCCTGCGGACTTTTATAATTGGTATGACATGAAGAAACATATAGTACAAAATTTTGGGGATTTAAATAGATGGTTTAGGTACGTACATAAATATGGTGATAATGCTATAACTGATTTAATTACAGAAGGTAGAAGAGAAATAAATGATGAAAATTGCCAATTAGATCTTATAGCTGCAAACAATGATGATTTTTATTATAAAACACCAACGGTGTGGTATTCTCCTTTTATTGATAATATGACTTGTAATGATAGCTTAAATTTATCTCTTTTATCAGGTACTATAAATGAAGAATTAAAAAACTTTATTAAACCTCTATTAAACCTTTACAATCATAAAGATTTTTTTGATGAAGAGGATCGGAATACAAAATTGACGTATATATTTAATGATCAAGGTTTTGATCTTAAAGATATAATGAAGGTCTTAAGGAAATGGATTAATAATGAATCTTTATCAGATGAAGAAGATTGGGTACTTAATTATTATTTTAATGGTTTATACTTGGATAATATAGACGCAAAGTTTTATTTATTAGTTAAAATGAATTTTCAAGACTACTATAATTTATCCATAGAGAGCTGTTTTTATAACTATATGGCAAGATTTATAAAAAATGTTAAAAATCAATATGCAGATTCATTAATGAAAAAAAGAGTATTACCATTATTAGAAGTTATAGAGGGGAAATCTATTGTTATACCAAAAGAAAATTGTTATATAGTATTTCAAAGAGGTAAAGACTCGAAAGGGAAATACTTACAAAATGTAATGAAACTTTTTAGACCTGTTGTGCTTCCTATATCTTTAGTGTCAATGTGGAGTACAATAGATAAAAACACAAAGATTGATGATTATACTGATATTAAATATTTATACGATCATCATTCTTATGATTATAACTATTAATTGATAAACCTTAATTGAACTTGAGTTTATGGCTTATCCTAAATCAAAAAAGGAATAGCCTATGCTTAAAAAATTATTTTTATTATTTATTTTGACATTGTTGACTGCTTGTCAAAAAGAACATGTTAATAGTTTAGCTTATAGAACATTTACAAATAGTAATGTATTCGATATAAATCAGTTATATTTTTTGGATGATAATACTTTTATTCTTACTGGAGAAGGTATATTTCATGAGTTTGAAAGATATGAGTTTACTTATCTATCAAACTATAATAAAGATGTGTTAGTGTTTGAATCATCGTTTGTACTTGAAGATATTACATTACTTAGAAAAATGAAAGATAAGGTGGAATTAAGACTATTCAATTCTACTATATCTTTTTATCTTAAGGAATGATTATGAAAGTTGAAATAGCAAAGGCTTCTAAATTAGAAGATAAATTACAACAGATTAAGATACAAAATGAATTGGAAGTTGTATTATTGAAAAAGAAAAGATTGGAAAGAGAATTTGAAAGTTTAAAAAATCGATATGATATTGCTATAAAAGAAATGGAAGATAAATTAAAATTCTTGGAAAGGAAATTGAATGATTAAAGGAATTATTATATTTGTAATCGGAAGCTTAATACTTAATCTGATAATTCAAACAATAAGAAAGAAACAACAGAAAAAGGTATCAAATGAAAAAGCTCCTGATTACTTTGCTACCATGGCTAAATTAAAACAAAAATATAAAAAAATAAAGAAAGGTTAATGAGTTTTCTTATAAAGTTCCCATTCTTTCTCTAATATAGATATAATGTCTTTGAAGAACTCTTTAAAATCACCTTCTTTAGTCTTATAGTGGTGAGTATCCCTACATAATCTATATATTTCATAGAATGTAGGGAACTCTCTATTATCTAAATTTATTTTAAGGGCTTCGTCTGTCATTTTTTCCATTACTTTGGTACCATTATTATCTTGTACAGTGTAGTTTTTATCACCCATCAATGCGTGCCCTACTTCATGAGCTAATATAACTAACTCCCCAATCTTTCCTTTTTTTTCGTCAACTCTACTCATTTTTAGTATACGAATATGATAAGGTGAATGCACTCCATATTGCAATGGTCCGTTTAATCTACCTCTATGTAAATATATTTGTAAAGGAATATTATCTACAAAATCAATGCTGTATCTATGTTTATCTCTATAACCTATTTTAGTAAGTAGATTTAATAAATGGCATTCTACTTTTTTTATTTCTTCAATAGATATTTGATTACATAATAAATGTAACTGTTCTTGAGTTTCAGGAGTTGCTACTCCATCAGAAAAGTTGATTATCATAGTCTATTTCGTATTCACCTGGTACTATATTTGTGACTAAAATCACTTTTTGTCCTATTTCTCTTAAGAAGTTATATACATCTGAAGCATCATAATCAATAGACATGTTTCTATGTTTAAGGTTAGAGTAATCATTTCTAATATTATCTATATAACATAACTGCTCTACTTCAGCTTGGAAGTTAAGATCCCCTGTAATCAGCCATGTCATTACAGCATCAGTCATATTTACCTTTTCAGTATAATCATCAAAATCTCTTCCTTTGCCATCTACTATATGACTGATTAAAGAGGTTTTAGTATCTAATAGATATACAACTGCTGCCCCATCATCTAATGGTAAATCTTCAACTAAATCAACCCTTCTAATTAAAAAAATATCATAGTTATAGAATCTAAGAGAACATATTAGTTCACTAATTGCTCTATATGTTACTTCATTATCTAAAGGGGCAGTAAAACTAGCTATTTTAGACATAATAGTTTTAGCTGATTCTTCTATGTCTTCTTTAGTCTCTTGTAAAAATCTTGATAAACAGTCCTGGAATAGTGTAAACTCTGTCTGTATATTTATTGGTAATTCTTCAGAGGATTCTAAAGTCTTTCTCATAAAAGCTAAATTGTTTTGTACATCTATAGAGCCTCTTGATATTATAAAATCATAAATCATTCATTATGTCCTTAATTAATAATTATATAAAATTATATTTCTATTTTGTTGTTTTTGCAAGATAATGGGATATGTGTGGTGATCCCTCCTAAACTTAAAAGTTTAGGCTTCCTGAGCCTAACTCACAGGCACGATCCATACCTGTTGCTTTTAAAGCAATGTTTAATATATTTTTAGCTGAATGAATATCTCTTTTTTCAAGATAACCACATTTACAGCTATAATATAAGTTTTCATCGTCTTGAAGTTTAATTTCATTTTTTGTATTACAACAAGGACAAAGTTTAGTAGTAGCAACCCAACGATCTATTTTATAAGAAGTCTCTAACTTTTCTATTTTAGACTTTATTCTTCCTATAATAGAATGCTGAATTTTTTTACCCCAACCTCTCATCCTTGATTTAGCCCATGCATGTATGTTATCATTCTGATAAGCCACTAATTTATATTGATCTAATTCATGTATAAATTTATTAACAGCATCGGTTTTTCTATTAATTATTCTCAAATGCTCTTTTTTAAATAATTTATATGTTTTAAACCAATTATTAGAATGATATTTTTGGCGTTGCATTTTTTGCTGATAATATTTTAATTTTTTAGTTTCTTCAAATAACCATTTATATTCATTACCATTTGAATCAGTTACAGTAGTTCTTAAACCTAAATCTAATCCAATAACACCTTTTCTTTGTTTTATTTCTTTAGGTATAAAAGTTGTTATGTAAATATAATAATCTTTATTATTTTTATATAAAGTGGCATTACAAATATCAGCATTATCTGGTATTTGATGTAACCCCAATAACCTAAATCCTTTTTTTAGTTTACAACTTTGAATATAAATTCTATTATTTTTAATTTTGTAAGTTACACCATATTGTTTTAAAGGAATAGAATTAATTTCAGATTTAAATTTTAGTTTTCCAACTTCATTTACTTTACCTTTTTTCTTTTTAGTAGATAAAGATTTTATATTAGTTTTAAATCTTTTATATATTTCTTGTTTCATTTGGGAAGAAAGTTCAAATAGATGTCTGCATTCATAATTATTAGTTAAAACATTTTTTATAATACAAATATTGTTTTTACAATCATAATTAAAAATATTATTAGATAATAATAAATCATTATAAAAATATTTAGCTTCTTTAAATAATCTATAAAAATATAATTCTTGATCTTTTGATAAATTAGTAAATTTACATTGAAAAACTTTACAAGTCATTTTAGAATGATGTTCTATTGTTTCTAATTTCTTTTTTATTCTTTTATCAATCATTTATATTTTTGATCCTCTATATATTTTTTAACAACTTCCAAACTAACATTACCAACAGTAGAAATAAATTTAGACCTAGTCCATAAAGATGGTAATCTTGACTTTAAAAAAGAGTACTCTTCTCTAAGAGTATGAGAAGATAAACCTTTTAATTTAGCTATAACACTACAAATATTATTTTGAGGATTATGATCTAATAATAAATGTACATGATCTTCCATTATTTCCATTTCTAATACTTTAAATTTTAATTCTTTTTCTTTAGATAAAATTATTTCTTTTAACCTATTTTGAATATCTTCATTTAAAACTTTTCGTCTATATTTAGTAGTCCAAATGATATGATATTGGCAACTATAAACTAAAGTATTAGTTGTTTTATATTCTTTTATTTTATTAATTATTTCCATAATTATATTATAATAAAAATATTAGATAAGTCAAGTCAAATTAATAAAAAATAAATAATATTATTCAATTCATCCTAAATCTAAAGATTTAGGCCTTCTTGAATTTTTTTTGTAATTTGTTCTTGTCTGCTTAACATTTTTTTTATTCCCATTCACCGCTTTTTTCAAACTCTTTCAATTTTTGTAGAATTATAGACAGCCACTCTCTCGTAAAAGAGATAGTATCTTTATTTATTATTGTAAATTTCCCATTTTTTATTAACCATTCATAGAATTTTCTACCATTTGTACCTAAACATATAGTTAATTTAACGGTCTCATTATTGTTAAATTTTATTATAGATATTATATGAAATGGTTGAAAAAATACTTCGATAAAATTAGAATTAGAATTATGCATATATATAGAAGCATCAAGTTTATATAATTTACAAAAAAATTTACAAAATAATTCTTTCTGATCACGATTCAACATTTTATATCCTTTTTATAAGTATTCAAAAAATCTAATAATATTTTCAAATCCCGTTGATCAACTCTTGCTTTACAGGTACTTTTCTCAAATAAATTATTAATAATAGGTATATTTATTAACCCTTGCTTTTTAAAATCAATTTCATCTAATTTTACAATTAATTTAAATGTAATATCTTGTCTAACTGTATTCTCTACTCTATTAACTTCAAACAAATAAGATAATTTATTTTTGTTTGATTGATTAATAAATAACCCTACAGTAAAATAATTCCATACGGATGGTTCGCATAAATCAACCGAAATACTTAAGAAATTAATATTATGGAGTCTATATATAATATATAATAGATCAACTGTTTCCTTTACATCATTCCAAAATTTATCACCGAGATATAGGTTAGGGTGATATCTTTCTCTTTCTTTTTCAATCTTTTCAGATATCTTATTAAAAAACTCTTCTTTATTCATTAAAACCTTCTATTTATTTTCATTTAAACATTCTTAATTGATGAAATTCATCAATAAGCAACGTACCATTTCTCCATAAGTCATAATGGAGTTCATGTAGTGAAATCTCATTAAAGTTATGATCGCCTATTATATTCAATACTGAAGGGAAATAACATTCGTTTCTTATTGATATTCTTATTTTAACGAAGGTAAATAAATTCAACAACTCTACTTTATAAACCTTATTAGTAATATTATAAATACTTAAAAATAACTCCAATCTTTCAGTGAAGAAAAGAAAATCTTTTTTAAACTTATCTAAATCAATGTGAATAGGTCGATTTTCTTTTAAGTAATCATCTAATAATCTTTCTATATTCCAAAACACTTTCTTCATAAAATTCCTTCCTTTTTAACGTTAGCTTTTTTCAAACATTTAAGCAATTTTCTAAAATTATTTCTATTAACAGATAAATAGATATCAGTACCAAATTGAATAAATCCTATATCTTTAATCTTCATAATTTCATTATCTATTTTTTTAAAGTTAAAAGATAGCATTGCTACCTGTAATTCATAATGTAATAGATTAATATTTCTATCCCTCACTCTCATGCATCTAATAATATAAGGTGCTTCCCGGGATAAACATTTAAGCTTAATGGTAGTGATCTCTTGATTTTTGTTAAAATCATTGCACCAACTAATCTCATCAGCTGTATAATCTATTTTGTGAAGCTTAACTAAAAAATAAGTAAAATCAATAATATCATAAAACCTTTTCATTTTTTCATCTGTAATATTCTCTTTATATAATCTATCTTTATCAGGAGTGTCATCAAACCATTTCTCAATTATTTTATGGACTTTATTTATATGTCTATCTCTAAACTCAATATAATTAATCATGAATTCCCTTGATGCATCGTGTATTAATATATTCAAAACCTTTCGTAAAATCCCTAACTATATCAAATTTACTTAATTTAATATCAGCATATATTACATCTACTCCATATTTCCATTTTAATAACCTCATTAGTAATTTATCATCCGAAAACCCTCGCCATAATTCTAACATAAAAAAAGATAGACGTATGTTAGTTTCATTTGTAATATAATAATTACATAAAAGAGTTAAATTGTGGTTATTAAAAAACTCATATATTAATTCTATAAGTAAAATAGAGGTGTTCCTTTGAGTTTGTATATAGTTAGGTGTATCTATCTTATATACCTTGAATATCAAATCTAATTTATCAGTATATGGTTTGTATTTTAACCTTTCTTCTTCAGAATATATACTTAAGGCTTGATTTAATTTATCGATAAAATTCTTTCTCATAAAGATTCCTTAATATATTCATTTTCATAGCATTATTACTTTTAACTATTGTTACATAATTTTTTACAAAAAAATTAATAACATCTTCATTATTCCTGATTACTATACTCATATTATTCTTCTCAATAATTTCTCCATCCTTAACGATAAAGGTAAACTGAAAAGATAAATTAAACTTATAACATATGCTAACTCTACAAAACCAATCATTAAGAGAATTTACATTTTCAATGGAACTATAACATCGATAATTACTATTGCTATATAACTTATATAATTCAATACCAGCAAGTATTGATCCAAACACATATTCCCTAACATTCTCTAATTCCCATATTTTATGTGATACAAAAAAACTTAATAATTTAGGCTTAATATATCTATAGTAGTATTTAGTACAATTCATAATCTGCTCAATAATTTATTTATTTTTCTTAATGCTGGATTTTTACTTATGTTTACATAAGGTTTTATAGTTGTAAACTTTTTAATCTTATTTTTTATCAAATCAAGTTCTTTAAAATTCAAATCTAATTCTTTAACGAAATATGATTTTTTATCCACATTATCATAACTCAAAGTGATAATCACAGAGTATTTTATATATTCAGAATATTTAATACCTAATTTAATAATATAGTAAGAGTTAAACTCTCCAATACTTTTGAAAGTATGAAAATCAAATCCTTTTACATCTAATTTATCTATATTAATAAGAGTATATGAATGATCTATTAGTAGTAATATGTATTTTTCATTATTTGGTAAGATGGATTTATATTCTTTACTCATTTCAAGTATTTTATTTTTGAAGTATTTATAAGTCATATCATAAAAACCTTTACCTTTTATAACATGGCATATTATACAGTAATTTTCTTATTATGTCAAGTATTTTTCTCTTAACATTTCTTTCTATTAAACTATATTTCATTTTATGCCACATGCATGCCATGCAGCATCTGGGTTAGTTGTAAAGCCTGCCTCTTTGTATCCCCACAATGTCTCATAAACACTTGACAAAAAAATTAAAATAGTTAATACTAATATCTATATACAAAAAATTAAAAGGAAATTAACTTTTGATTAAACAAGAACTTAATTATTATACACCGCAAGACATAGAAATAAAACAAGCTATGGCTAAAAGGATGTTAGAACTTTTAAATACAATGTCTTTATCTGATATAAAAGAGAATTATGAATATATGAGAGACGAGCCTTTATTTTTAGTTAAATATACACCTTATAGTAAAGAGCAAGTACAGTCAATAACAGATGAAAACAGAGAAGATTTAATAAGTTATTTTTCTTTAGGGCTTAATATGTATCTAACGAAATTAAATAACTATGAATTTCTTAAAACAATGAATTTTAATATCTAATGGAATAGTTAAATGGACCCAATATCTTTTTTCACATTAATAACAAGAATGTATGATTCTTTATCATCTACATCAATAATAGCTATGCTTCCTTTTATGATAATAACACCATTAGAAGGCGGAGGGGGTTTATATAACTTCCTACAATATAAAGGCAAATACAGGTCTAAAGTATTTAATTTAAGTACACTTCATCTAAAAGAATTTACTTTCATAACTCCAAAAAGATATTTTCTAAATAAGATGATATTAAGAAAAATACTTGAATATAAGAATACAGGTTATTATTCTATATTTATATCATTTGATTCTAATATAAAATTAACTATAACGTTATATAATAATTTTACATTAGATATAAAGAGATTTAAGTTAAAGTTATTTTCAGGATCATTTGATTTAAGAAAGTTTGATTGGATAACATATATATTTATGAGTAAAGAAGCAAAAGCTAAATATAAAGCAGAGAAATTAAAAAGAAAGTTAGAACAGTATGAATTATTTAATAAGGCACAGATAGAAGATAAGAAATATAAAGATGCTTATAATAAAGTATTAAAATTAATTAAGGTTACTCAAAAAAATATAAAGCAAGGTATTGACAAAAAGAATAACCTTGATTTAGAATATAATAATGAACTAAAAAAATACAAAAAAGACATAGGAGAGTAGAAAATGGCGACAGCTACAACCCCAACAGTAAAAGGTAATCCAATGCATAAATTTAATAGTCAAGATCTTACAGACCCTAATTCAAACTTAGGCATATTAGTGGCACAAGACCCTTCATCAGTACAAAATAAACTATTAGGTTATTTAACACCTGATTCTATTAGTTTAAGATTAAATCCTTCTCCTAATATGGCTGCTGCATTAAATAATCCTAATTATTCCAACAACTATACTGCTATTATTCCCAGAAATTGGACAGAGAGCAAAAAGTATCAAGAAGCATTTGGTTCTGAACAAAACCATAAAGATGTAATAAATATTCTTCCAAATTTAGAGAGTATAAATGCTCAGTATTTATATAATGTACCAACAGACCATGATCTATGGAGAATAAAATGGGAGTCAGATAGTTATTTTGGTACTCAAACAGCAGAATATAAAGGATTAGTATTTAAGAGGGATGCTAAAAATGGACAATGGGCATCTTGGCAATTTGCTGATGATTCTCAGATGATAGGTACATTAAAGATGGACTATAATAATAATACGGACATTAACAAAAATGTAATGGGATGGATACCTATTAATAATGATGTATCAATAAGTCAAGCTAAATATCCAAGATTAGTAGCTTATATAAAACAAAACTTCCAAGTAAATAAAGTATATTGGGATGTAGTAGGCGGGGTAAGATTAGTAAATGCTTCAGGTCTCTACCCTAGATTTACAGGCAATCATTGGGCAGGATTTACAACTAACCCAGACGTTCCCTATGCTCAATGTGGCGATAAGATAGATTATGCTAATAAATATCAACACTATAATGGGAGTGCTCCTAATGGTGGGGAAAGTATATCGGATCAGTATACATTGAGTGGTTTTTCTGGAATATGTTCAAGATGGAATGTAGGTTACTTATTAGGTTTTAATAAGTCCCGAGACTTCGATAATACTGGATTATTAATAGATTTTTCTTATGGAAATTCTAATAATGAAACAAGAGTTAAATCTATTTTCTTTTCATTAATGATCTATGCAGGATATCCCGCATAAATTAATAAATTAAAGAATTTAGAATTAGGACGAGTTTCATTGTTACTAAATTTTAAGTTTTGAGAATCTGTTTGACGTTTTGAATCTAAATAAAATGCTCCAACTGAATATGAACCTCCACCACCAACATATTTATTCCCATTTTGATATGCCCAATGCGTAAATAAAAAACCGTCTGACGTATCCCAAGGATCAAGCATTGTAGAAATATGCCCAATCAACTGCCAACTTTTATTAGCATAATCTATCTTATCGGAGCATAATATATAAAAATTAAAAACTATAGTAATATAAAAAAGATATTAATGTCAATGTTTAAAATATTTTCTATGCCATCTATTAAATTCTGAAAAGAAAAACCTGTATTATTTGCCATTTCCCCCTCTTCCTTATATGCATTATTTACTACTTATTCTATTACATAAAATGCATATTTTATTAATTTTTCTCCGTATTCATCTATTAAATCTTTGCTGATAAATTGTGAATCTATTACTTTTAATTCTTTAAATAAGTTATTTAAAGATTGATTTTTTAATTTTAAAATAAAAAAATCATAAACTTCCCAAAATTTTCTATTATATATTCTTCCTTCATTTGAAGTCTTTCTATTATTTCTTTTATAAGTTTCATAGAATTTATTCAAAGTTAAAAAACATGCTTCTCTAAACAATGAATCTAAAACTTTTTTATCTAAACTTGAATCTTCACTTATACACATTATTCCACTATCTAAACATAATGCTCTATACATACCATCATCATTAGATTTGCCTATTAATATATGTAAATTAGGTAATCCATCTATTTTTGCTTTAGCTTCAATAGCTTTTTCATATGTTATTCCTAGTAATTCTATTTGAGTTACATCATTTTCTAAATATTTTATATTTTCTATATCATTATAATTTATATATCCTGTCATATAATGCTACTCCTTTAAACCTACCAGAATCTGACAAGTTTAATTCCTTGCTAAAATATAGTAATAAAATTTACCATAATTAACCGTAACAACCTTCTACTATATCAACGATTGATTAATCATCTTTTCTTTCCATTCTTTTTGTATTATATTCACTTGTTCTGAAATATTTAAACCTTTACCTCTTAATTCTGTAAGCCGTAGATATTCAAAATGTCTATATTTATAAGAAAAAAAACCTAAGCGGCAACCATAAGCCATTTTTATGGGATTATCATATTTTGTATATGGATTAGATCTAAAGAAACTCAATGTAGCTGATTCATCTATTTGTATAATACTATCCAATTCTTCCATAAAACATATAAAAAGATTTTCTTCAATGTAAGATAATTTATATACAGGTATTTTATAGAGCTTAATAAAATGAACAAAATAATCTAATAAATCCTTATCAAATTTTTTATCTTCAACAAACTCATAAACATCTTCAATATTATTAGTTAGTTTTATCATGCTAAAATCCTTTTATTTTTTATCCGTATGTAATGCCAACCATTCTTTTTCTATTATATTTAACCTCATATCAGTATGAGAGTTTTTAAATTTTAAAAATCTATAAGAATAAAATCCCTTTAAAATACGATCTATAAGCTTTCTTGGATTCCCTCCATATCTTGAATAAGAATAAGCCCTAATAAAACTTAACTCTTCTGGAAAAAACTCTACTAATAAAATATCATCCTCAAATAACTCTATTTTAAGAATTGTGATTTTATAAAGCTTAAATAAAAAAGTAATATAATCTAATAAATTCTCGTTCATAGAGTATATGATAAATTAAATTACTTATTATGTCAAGACTTTTTTATCTATTAATTAAAGATAAAAAATCTACATTATCCGTATTCTCTTGAGAGAAATTAGTAGTAAGTCTTAGCATCATTTGATCGAATGAAGATACTATTTCAGGTGTAGGATTAATACCTCTATCTCTTAACAATGTTTTATATTCTTCTACAGCACCATGCGAAGCTAAAGCATTGATAGTCTCACTCATAGATTGTCCTTCTTTTTCATAATCATAAGAATATCCCCCTGCTCCATATTGTTTAGCTTGCTGACCATGTTTTAATCCTCTTATCGCTCCATAACCTGATGTGGTAGGTGTATATAATTTAGTAGGTGTTACCTTAAATTTCTTAGATGCCATCATATAGAGTACAGATACATCACCATAACCTACTTCTACTTTATTTCTTATCCATACATTATCTATAGCGTCCCATAAGTATTCTCTTGCTGGAATTTTAGTTAACTCTTGGAGCATTACTAAATCATCTTCATTTATTGAATTATCATAAGGGGCAAATTGAAATCTTAAAAATCCGCTATTACCCCATTCATAACCATATTTTTTTAATATAGATTGAGGATTAATTACTCTCTCTTTAGGGAATAAGAATTTAAGAGCAAGAAGCATATTATCATCAATTTCATCTTTCTTTATTCTTTCATATAACTTAACTGCTAATTTACCTAAATACAACATATATGCTTGCCCACCCAACATACGGGGTACCATAGCTAAAGAAGAAATGATTAAATCTATTCTTCTATTATCTTTTGTTCTTGGCATCATATCATCGTTAAGTATCTTACTAATTGTGCCTTTATTACCATTATGCATAGCTATTTTAAGCCCCGATGTAGGCATTCTTACATAAGCTATTTTTATTCTGATTACACATTCAGCATCTAAATCTTCAAACTGTTCTTTCTCTTCATCAAACTTTTTACCAAAATAAGTCTTTTGTGCTCTATAACAATCATCTTCTATAGCCTTTAAGTATTTTTCATATTTCTCACTATAGTTTTTACTCATCTTAAATATTTCTATCTTTCTCACCGTACCGCTTTGTATAGCATAAGGTACAAAATATACTTTGGGCTTAACTAAATCCCTACCCCTTAATGCTTTATACACATTACCTTCATCAGTATCTATTTTGATACCATACTTAAATAAAATATCATCTCTAATTACAGTATCCCCTATTTTAGGCAACCCTATCTTTTCATACACATCAGAAGTAATATCGTTTATTTGTAATTCATATTTATCAGGATATAACACAATGTCTATATGTTCTTCTTCTTCACAGCCTAACTTTTCAGCAAAAGATTTACTAATTACAAAAGAGTCATTATTTTCCATGCTGTGGTAAGTGCCCACCATAACTAAAGCAGGTACACTCATTTTTAATCCGCCTTTATCATCAAATGTATTATAACTAAATAGTACATCATTCTTCTTTACTACATCACCTATCTTAAATCTTGGTACATAATGCATAAAACTATGATTAGTTGATTCCACATAATCATCTTTTACTTTTTGTGCTATTCTATCACCGTCTTTAGTTTGAATGATAACAATATGATCTTCGTAACCTACTATTATCCCATCATACTCTGCTCTTATATGACTTAATGTATTATCATAAGCATAAGTATCTGACCCCGTATCTATCATTGTCCTTGTAGCACCTACAGTAGTAACATTTTGTGTTTGGTGTAATCCTGCGTACAATCCCCTGCCTACATAAGTTTTATTAATACCAAATAATCTTGCTGTGGCGGGGCTAACTAAGCTATCCATATGCCTATAATATTTAATATCTTTTAAGTGTCTTACTACATAATCACCATATAAATAGCATTGATAAGCATCATCCTTATTTTTTTTCACAGTAAGAGTTCTATAATCTATATTCTCATAAGTAAGTATAGGATTATTCATATATTCAGCGATAGGTATTTCTTTTTCTTCAAATTTAGGTGTATAAACTTTAATATACATTTCACCATCTTTAAATGATATAGCATTAGTAAATCTGTTAGTAACATTAGATTGCTGCTCTGATGAGAATATAGGGTCAATTACTCCCATCATATTATTAATGTTAACAGGTATCTTTTCATCAATACTATCTTTATTTACGAAATATACTCTCCTTCCTTGAGTTATTTCAGAAATAGGGTTGGTATCTTGTGTCTGCTGCATATTTCTCATAGTACCTTGCTGACCTGCTAAATACTTTCTAATATATGTTTGTATTAAAGTTCCATATAAATTCTTTTTACTTACTAACATGTCCAAGTTTCTTATTTTTATAGTAAGTAAATTTTTCTTTAAGTATTTCAATAACTCTTCATCGAAATCTATAAAGAATACATCTAAAGGTGTTATTTCATCTCTTTTCTGATCATATACAGCTTTCATAGCCATTAGAAAAGCTTTATTTATTCTATTAGGTACATCATCTCTTTTAAGTAAATAATTAAGTTTTGCTACTGTTCTTGGATTGACTTTAAGATTATTTATTTCGTCTAATACCCATTCTTTAGACATTTTAGGCAAAGCGTCCCATCTTCTTTGGTTATATATATTCTTATACTCTTCTCTGTTAATTAACTTTAATCTTCTCTCTACATATAATTGAAACTGCTCATCCGTTATTTTTCTTTTATCTATTATCTCTATACCTTGCTCTATATCAGTAAATACTAAGAAGTTACCAAAAGATATTTCATTTTTTTCAAAGTTAATATATATAGTATTAGCTGATACACCATCTTTATATACATTAACTATTTTATGTATTCTTGCTATAGTTATCTGTGTCTTATGAGCTTTATACGCATATTGAGAAGTAGGGAAATCAAAATCTAACTTATCTTTTAATATCTCTTTATCATTTTCAAAGATAGTGTAATACATTGTGTACAATACTTTCTCTGGATATTCTTTAATAGTTATTTTTGTTACTTCAGAAGCTATCTCGTTTCTTTCTTTATTTAAGCCTTTAAGGGTATAAGTGCTTGTTAAAAATTCTTTAATTCTATCTTGAGTTGTTTCCATATCTATAAATTATAGTTCTTATTGTATTTATTATACAAAAAAACCGCTTTCCTGTCTACAAAAGAAAGCGGTCATGATAAAATAGTCAATATGTAACCAATCAATATCTGATCGGATTGGCTATATCAGCCGTGGAGTATTTATGCATGCTGAACGTCACCAACACAAACATTCAGCTAATGAAAGAACAAGTCTATTATACACTTAATTCCAAGTTTTGTCAAGACTTTTTTTTTGAAAAATAGTTTTTGTTATTACTTTTTTAACTTCACTATTAAGTCCAAATAATTCTGTTAATAAACTATTTAATCCTTCAGGATAAACATAGGAGTTATTATAACTAGGTATATCTTTTCTAACAAAAATAGATACTATGATAACATCATTCGTTCTATTTGTAATAGCTATCTTATATTTACCATTGGGTGTTTCTATCTTTATATTTAAAGACAATTGATTTTTATTCATGAATTTACTTGGATCAAGTACCTCAATATAGTCCCATTTATATAATTTAAAAAAGAATTTGATTTTCTCTATGGTTGATATTAATACAGCTTCATTCATAAAATACATTATAAAATAACTTGACATAATTGTCAATATGATATATAATAAAAATTATTAAAAAATGAGTTTGTATGAATGTGAAAATATTAGAACTATTAATAGATAAACAAATCCCTGTTTTTTATAGACGATCGAATTGGTTTAATGAAAACACTATATTTAGAGATATAGAAAATAAATTAATATATGTAAGTTTACAAAATTATGAAATGGCATTCAAATATACTGAAGACGATACTTATAAAGTTAATCTTATACGTTTTAATATAAGAACTGCTTTTCAGGCAAGTGATGAAATGTATAGAGATTATAAACAAACTAATATATTAATGATGCTTTATAAGCCTTTATTATTAAAAATAATTAAAAAGTTTTTAGAAGAAGAACTAAAATGTGAAATATATCAAGACATATTAGCGAATATAGTAATAAATACATATAAAAAATTTGACTTTAATTCTGAATTATTATTATATAATAAATAAATATTCGCAAGGTTTTAAAGATGATTAATTATAAACAGTGGATTAAGTTTGATGAAATGAAAGTTAGTTTTTATTCCTCATTAAATATAGAAGATTTTGTAAATGTATGTGAACAAACAAGTCAAGTGTTTGAATATGATAGGGTAGATACTTTAAAAGGGATTCTTAAATTATTAGATGATTTTGAGACTATAGATTGTAAGAATATAAATAGATACGATGCAAGAATATGTATTTATATAAGTGATAAGTTATCTAAATCATTAAATGATACATTAGGTGTAGATGTAAAAGAGATTGACACTTTTATATATTGTTTTGAAACAGTTAATATAAATACATTAGATATACTAAATAAAATCTATGATGGATATTTAGGCTTAATATTTTTAATAAAAGATAAGAAATCGATAATTAAGTTTAGAGTTTTTAAACAAAAGGAAAAGGATTTATAAATTATAAAATTAAATTATTAATGATAAAAGCTATAGCAAAGTTTGAAATAATAAAACCAGAAGAGAATCATATTCTAAAATTTAATAAATTAACAGAATTAACATTATTAACAGAATGTAGCTTGTCTGTCATTACCACTGTTGCGTTAGCTTGGAGAAATAATGAAGAAAAGTATCTTGAAAGAAAGAATAATTAAATCAATCATTAAATCAGCTCAAAGATATGAGTTAAATTTAAGTAATTATGATTTTTCTTATATTGATGAATTAGATTTTAAATTCAAACTATATAAATTACATCCTAAATATGTTTATACTTATATGGTAACAACTATTGGTGAATATTATACGTGCTTGATATATTTAGGGTTTAGTTATAAAAAATGGTTAATTAAATTTAAAATAAAAATACAAGTTAATAATAATATTGATAATAAGTTTAGATATGAAAGGTTAGATATACAAATTCCTCGATTAACAAGACATTGTAAAGCTGATGTTTGGAACGTATCAAAAAAACTTGTTAATTTCATAACATCAAAATTCACTAAATTAAAAGGGTGTTATAGATACAATTTCTTGGAAACAATAATACAATGTACAGATGGTCTGCAACATGTACCTGTGATCAATAGAATATATAAAGAATTTCAACATATAGTAGATAGACTTAATGAAGATTAGATTGTATAATCTTTATATGAAACATTACTCAGAATACAATTTTGCTACGGCACAAAATAAATATACAATCAATTACGTTACTGATGACGATGTAATTAGAAGAGCTTCTGGTGAAGTATTAAATAGTGAAGACTTTATGCTTAATGCAGCAAGGTCAGATACTTCTATATCAGCAGGACTTTATGATACTGCTATATTTGGGTCAATAGAATCATGTAGATGTGGTAGAACTAAAACAATAGGCAAATGCCCTTATTGTAAAGTAGAAGTTAAAGATAAAGATGCTTATATTAAACAACATGCTTATTTTAGAACACCCTACCCTTATTCTTTTTCTTTTAAATTAAAATTATTAGTTAATTTATTATATGAGCAAGGTTTTAAGTTAGTGGATGAACCTACTACAGAATCTTCTGCTCAATCAGAAAAATTAATTCAATATATATGGTCTTTAGCTTTTGAAAGATATATGAAAATAGATAAGGCTATAGAAAGAGAAATGATTAATGATAGATATGAAGATGATAATATGATAGTCTTTAAATGCTATGATCCATACAACAAAAGAGATATATTTGTTAAAGTAAGTTATATAACAAACTCTACAAATAAAGATATGATAGGTTTAATAGGATTATCTCAATTATCTTATTTAATATTTAATAAAGAGCCATTAAATTATATAAATAATTATATTAACTCTATTCTTTATATCAAATCACCTTATCTAAGACCTCCTAAATTTGCTAAACAAAATGGTAAATTATTAGTTACTTTACCAAGTATTCATACATATTATAAAACAATAATAGAGTTATCTAACATATTAAGAAATAACGGACAACGAATAAGAAACTCGATAGATTTTGCTACTTATCTGTGTTTAATGAATATATTACAAGATAGATTTATTAATAATCAGCAATTATTAGCTACTTCTAAGAAATCAACATTAAGAAGAGCAACAGCAATAAGATTAGACTTGACAATGAGAGGTAATATATCTCCTAACAATGATCTTAAACTTAATGAAGTCGGAATACCTGAAGGAGCAGTATATCTTTGTTTACAGCATCAGATAATTGAAAAGTTAAAAGAATCTAAAGACCCTAAAATATCTCTTAATGCTGAATATTATTACAATCTTAAATACCCCCAAGCAAGACAAATAATGTTAGATATAATAGAGAAATCTTGCGTTCTATTTCAAAGATCACCTGTAATACACAAACATGGTGTTCAAGCGTTTATACCTGTATTAATATCATCTGAAGAAGCTGTGTTACAAATGAATCCTTTGGTGTGCCAGCCTTTTAACGCAGATTTTGATGGTGATCAAATGTTGGCATCTTTAATAACTGAACCTCAAAATGCCAGAAGAATGCTGCAAAAGTTATCACCTGAGTATGTGTGGTATTATGACAAAGGTGGAGCTCCTCTTTGGGTACCAGCTCACGAACAGCTAGTAGGATTAGTATTTGCGTCTACTATCCAACCAACTAAAAAACCCCAACAGGTTATTTCATATAAACAATTAGAAGAGCTAGTAAGAAAAGGTAAGATAGATATAGATGAAGAGGTATATATCGGAAAGAAAAGAACTTCTTATGGAAGATCAAAATTAGAAAAAATATTAGGGCAATCATTAGATAATATTATTGGTAAAGATAAAACAATCAATGCCAAAAATATAGGAAACATAATAGCTGGTTTAGGATATAAAGAAAATAAACTTGAAATAATGAACGAGTTATTACAAATATCTGATGAATTTGCTACAAGGATAGGTATTGATTCTCCACCTGCTAAAAATTTCTATAAATCAATAGACCCTGTAGTAAAAGAAATACAAGATAATTCTGATTTTACTGATGAGCAAAAGTATGACATTATAAATAAAAAGATAGAAGAAAGTTTAACTAAACAAATAAAAGAATTACCTAATACTAACTTTGGTATATTAATGGAATCATCTGGTCGTGTAAAAATGCAGCAATTAAAAGGTTTATATGGAAGAAGAGTTAGTATGGAAACAGGAAACTTATTAGTTAGTGATAGTGAAATAATGAGTGGGCTTATTGAAAAAGATTTATATGGTTCGGCTTATGAATCAAGATCAACTTTTGTTATCAAGAAGAATTCTGTTCCTATTGCTGGATTTTTAGGGCGTCAATTAGCAGTTATGACAAATAATATTCAATATAGTCCAGAAAAAGCCCCTGTAAAAGGTATGGTAAAAATACCTAATGATTTCAGAGGATTTGATGGTAGAGTTATCCTTAAAAAAGATTCTAAGTTTACTTGGTATCAGTCCATTGTTGGTAGAAAATTAAATAATAAAATATATTCTGATGAAATAAGAAGTGAAATTTTTGCTAAAAAAATATTTACAAATGATAATAAATTAGTTGATGTAGAAGCTCAATTAGCAATGTCATTTTCCTATACGATTCTGGAAAACTTTGAGCAAGTTCTTTTGGGGTTAAAATATGGGTCATCCTTAAGATATATAGAAGCCGACTTTGTTGCTGCTTTGTTTGATGGAATAATAAAAGAAATAACTGAAGATAAATTAGTTGTTACTGATGATAGGAATAATAATTGGTCTTATATATTAACACAAGCATCTTCAATACCAAAACACTTACAGCCTGGAAAAGCATTTAAGAAAGGGGATAGTTTAATTCTCTCTAATATTGTAAGAAAGACAGAAGATGATGCAGGAGTGTTTGTACAATTTTTAGGGGCGGGTCAAGCAGGTGGTATTACTAACGAAGAAACTAAATCAGTTACTTATGCTGTGGGTGATGATATTATTCATTATACAGATAAATATATAAACGTAGGACCAATAAGACAGGTTATAAAACAAGATTTAATATACTTTTACCCTGAAGGTTGGAAAGTTAGCTATGCTGATAGATTTTCTTCAGGTGTATTAGATATGAAAGCTATGTTTAGATATGGCACAAAATCTGATTTATTTTTTATCTTTTATAAAGAAGCTCATAGTATTTTATCAAAAAGAAAAGGTTGGGGTGAAATATTTGAACCTGAAATGATGGAACCAGTGTTCGCTGTAATGACAGATTCTTCTAATAAATCTGTAAAAAGTTATGCAAGAGAAAGAACAGATATTATAGATTCTATGTATGGCGGGTCACCTAAAACGGCATTTAAACAAGGTTCTTTACATACACCATTAAAAGAAAAAACTAAACAAGAATTTGAATCAACTTTTATTACAGATTTATTACTTAGATTAAATGGGCCGATACAATAGGTACACCTCTTAATTATTTTTTATAATCCTTCGTATATATAAGTACCTTTAGATACAGCCTCTAAACTAAATCTCCTGTAAACAAGTTTAAAACCAACATCTTTTCCTGATGTATTTATAACATATCCACCGTTTTCAGCTACAGTGGCTATTGTTCCGTCTTTTAATACCCTCATACTCTGCCTAAAAGAACTCATACTATCATAAGTATCATAATAGTAAAACTCTTCATTTGGTGTAACTGTAGTGTCAATACTCTTAGTAAGACCATAAAATATATTTGTTACCATCTTCCAATTGCTGCCCTCATCAAAACTCACATATAAAGCATTTACATTTATTACGGTATTTTTAGCATTATTTTCATTTACTGTTGCACGCTCAGGATAAGAATGTGTTAATAAAATAGCTTCTTTAGAATATCCGCCTTCAGCCAATTTTATTTTTCCCCCTGCTGTGCTTCCGCGATTATGTTCTGGAAGACCGTTAGCAGTAAAACTTGATATACTGCCATCTAAAGAGTCTGCTAAAAACCAAGCTAAATTTCCTTTGCTTTGATAATCAACACCATTTTGAGTAGCAGCTATAAGCAGTTTACCGTCTTTTCTTTCGGCTATTATTTTTGCAAATCTATGATTTCGATAAAGTGTTTTTGACCCTATTTTCCAATTAGTTCCGCCATCTGTAGAATAAAGAATAGCAAAACCTTCTGCCTTACCAGTACCCGCACTGCTAGTAGATTTTTTATAATCTATAATACATGCCAAAGTTCCGTTTCGCAAAGTAATTCCGCTGTCTGGGCTTGTATAAAATCTATCATATTTCTCTGATAAAAGAGGTTCAAATATATTAGTGTCTAAATCTTCCCATTCTGTCCAATATCTATACTCACTTTTAGGAATACTTATTGATTTTGATATTAAAGAAGTCATTTTTGTTGAAGACCCGCCAAAACCGCTTCCGCTTGAAGCTAACACTACAACATCAGAGTTATTATTTACAAATCCAATAGGGGAGCCATGAGATTCTAAAGTAGAATTACCTATAAGTTGTGTAGGAACAGTAAAGATTTCAGCATTTTTAGAAATAGCCGCATAAACCTCTGTTTTATTTACTCCGTCTACACCTATAATAGCACTATTATTATTATTATTTCTTCTTTCATATAAAAATAATATATAATTATCTTGTGTAGCAAGTATAGAAGGAGAATTAAAATTAAAACCTCCAGTTCCTATAGGGGTACTTTTATAATTAAGATTATCCTGCTCCGAAGGGCTGAGCATCCATTTAAGATCTGTATTTCTTATATAAAAACTTGAATAAAACAAATCTGTGCCGCATCCAAACAATAGAAAAGCAGACATTATTAATACTGAAATTTTTTTCATCATCAAATAAACCCTTATAACAAAGAAGGATACATAATAAATGCATCCTTCTTCTATTAAACTATTATCCGTCAATTATTTTACAGATGTTTTATTAGCAATATAAGCTTGAGTATATCTGCTGAAGTATATATAGAATGTTTGTGGGTACATTGCAGTATTTGCAGTATCAATTCTACCACCTTCAGCAATCATTACTATAGTACCGTCTCCTAATATATCCATAGAAGATGATTTAGAATATAGTTTGTAAGCAGTTTCACCATCTTTATTTTCAACCGCATAACTACTACTTTTTTGAGTTTTGAATTTATCATCAACTAATCTTATTGATAGATTTTTTTCAGTTGTTGTAACATGAGAAACTATAGATTGTGGAGTAACGCTTGCTGTACTATAATTTTTAGGGTCGTATGATGTTGCACCCTGCCAATTCGGAACAACTAAAGTACCTGCAGAACCGTCACCAGCTTGTATATCTGTTATAGTAGGTGTTCCTAAACCATTTTCAATTTGATATAATTTAGAATCACCAGAAGGTACTGCTAAAGCTACATAACTATTTGCACTCTCTCCTTTTGGTATACGAGTTTCTTTTACACCTGAAGGCATATTTACAATATCACCACTTTTTGCCCAAGAAACAGAGCCTGATGATGCTGTTCCTGCATAAAGTAGATAACCAAATTTTGAACTCCCCATGTTTCCTGTATCGTAAGTAGCTAATGTAACAGGGAGAAGAAGAGTTCCATCAGTTGTAACAGTTCCTCTTGCTGAGTGTGTACCAAATTGTGTATAACTTCCTTTATTTCCCTTAATATCAGTGATTGTCGTCCATTTAGAAAATGCATTAGGATTAGCACTCTTAAGATCAGCAACTTTTGCTATAGAATAATCTATTCTTGATTCACCATTAGCTAAAGTACCAGAAGAAAGACCTATACCGCCTGAAGCTACTACTATAATTTGACTATTTTTTTTATCATAAAAAACTATAGGAGCACCATGAGAATTTTGAGCAACACCAGCTTTAGATTCTCCTACATATCCAGTAATAGCAGAGCTAGTATCAAAACTTACTCCTGCATCAGTACTTACTGTATAAGCTATATCTACAACGTTTTTACCTGTTAAAGCTACGTCGTTGTTAGCACCTGGTGTCTCATATCTTATCTCATAAAATACAACTACAGTTTTACCGTCATCTAGTACAGTTATTATAGGGTTACGCATATAGTTGTTGTTTTCATATTTAGCAACAGGTGAAGCTTGTACAGGAGCCTCTGCATATTGTGACAATTTGTCTGAATCAGTAAAGAGCCCGCCATTCAAATCTGTAGGAGGTGTGATTTTACCAGGTTCATTACTAGGAGGATCGCCTGGAGCTGTTCCTGCTTTCTTACAGCCTGCAAATACTAAGCTTAAAGCCATAAGTAAAGATAATAAATAAATAATCTTTTTATTCATATATGAATCTCCTTATATAAAATTTTTCTATAAGTAAAGTTTTTAAAACAATTTTTACCCTATATATAATATACAGAATGAAAAATTAAAGTCAAGTAAAATTTACAGGGAAGTTGTTCATAACAAATAAAAAAGTGCAGAGTAAGCTGTCTTACGACTGAAGCCCCGCACATAGTTACTATGTGTCACTATTCCTCTTTCGTAAGGGTATCCGCTTTTAATAAGATATCTTCATAATTTTCATTTATTACTTTAGCAAATTATGATCTCTAGTCTTTCTTATTTTTTCATATTTATCTTTAGAAATTATTGCTTTCCCCTCACCTTTATAATTTTCACTATTTAATTCAAAATTAAAAACTAAATCATTACTTTTATAATTTAATTCTTCACCGTATTCTTCTTTATATAGCTTCAATAACCTTTCAATTCTTTTCTCGAAGTTAACTATGCATATTAAAAACAAATTTATCCCTAAAGCAACCATAATTATTTTTATAATATTAAAAGGGCTTATAAATAAAAGTATTATAAACAGAGGTGTACTCCAAAAGAATTTTCTATGTAGTTTAATAAACTTTATTTTATGTACAAAAGTTTCTTTACTGTTGTCTTTTTTATCCCCTGTAATATATAACTCAAAAAAGAAATTCAATAACAAAAAACTTAATGATACTATATTAAGTACCATTCCGATAAATGTTAAATTGTTTCTAATGATAGAAATAAAAGATAATAAATATACAACAACTATTAAAAACAATAAAAATATAAGATCTGTTAATTTTCTATGTTTATCTACAAATAAACTTGCACTGTCTAATAATTTTTTGTCTAATAATTTTTCAAGTTTCTTTATCATTTTTTCTCCAAAAAAGACAATTTATAACTTCAAATCCTTTCTCACACCTTCATATAAAGAGTTAAGGTTAGATTTAGTTAAAGTTAGCCCAGTAATATCAAAATTAAAATCAGCTTCTTTAACAGTCTTCATGCCGACAGTTGATTTTAACTTATTAGATATTTTAGAAGTTAATTCATGAGGTTCTTTGAAATGTATTTTTAATCTGCCATCTTCTAAGAACTCAGTATGAGAAATAGTTATACCATTTAAGCCTATTGATATATATTTATCAAATGAAGCTTTTTTACCATCTTCTGAATTAACCAATGATAATGGATGGGTATTATCTTCAGCACTTACTAATACTTCACTATAAAGATTAGGGTAGAAATCATTTATGAAATCTTCAAACTTAACTTCAAATTTAATATATCTAACGTATATATCTTTACCAAATAAACAATAAGAAGGTATTTCAAATGTATCAAATGAAAAATTAGAGAAGAATTTTTCTGTAAGTTCTTTACCATCAGCTAAACTTAAACCTGATACAGAAAAACTTAATGATTTTTCCAACCCTATATTAAGCGAAGAAAGAATAGTATTTTTACTTTCATCTGTTACACCAAATATATTAAACTCATTTATTATTGTTTCTAATATATCAAACGTAAAATTATTGAGTATTGTACTAATCTTTTTTATCACAGATACAACTTCTTGTTTTTGATCTTGATATGCTAACTTTTCATCTATGAACTTTTGAATAATCATATCATCAAGTTTATTAAAACTAAATACATATTTAATTCTACCGGGGCGGGCCATTAAAAACTTACTCACTTTACCATTAGAAGTAAATAACCATAAATGATTATTTTGTATCGTACCATCCAAAAGAGTTAAAAAAGATGTTTGGTAATTAATATGCCCTTTATTTATAGAACTTCCCTCTCTATTTATTCTTGGCTCATCAGACGTGGTGTCAGAGCTTGTGCTATCCATATCATCTTCTGTAACAGGGAATGTTTTCTCAAACTCATCTAATACAAATATACACCTATCTAATGATGAGGCTATTTTATAGAAATTTGATTCTATTGGTATATTAGAATTAATTAATATAACAGGTACATTCATCTCTTCTTGTAATCTATTTACTATATATTTAAGCGCAAAAGTTTTACCAGTGCCTTGTACCCCCGAAAAAAGAACACCAAGACTCTTATTATCTTTTTGTTTAGTTAACCAAGATTGTTTTACTTGATTATAATAAGAATCTATATCACCATAATTTTTTGTTATTTGTAATGATGAAGCTGGCTGTAAATAATGAAACTGCTCTTGATATCCGTTATAGAAACATAATTCATAAGTACCTGGATTTAATTGTTTTAACGATTCAACAGGATCTTTACTGAACTTAATAATACCACCTGCTGAAACTAATATTAGTTTTTTGTCCTCAAAATTATTAAGATTTTCACTCATAATATATTGTCCTTCCTTTTAATTTTTTTTTATTTTACAATCAGGGCAATAAGATAAAGATAATGGACTATCTTTATCTACTGACCTATTAAATTTATCTGTATATTTATTTCCATTATCTGAAAAATAAACAGCTTTACCGTTTTCATTCATAAACACTTTTCCACAAATACAGCATTCAAACACAACGGATGAATCTACTTTATATCTTCTTTTTGTAATAATCTCTTTCTTAACCATGAATTGCATTATACATCATATTACTAAATATGTCAAGTCTTTTTTAATAAAAAATATCTTGACATAATAAGGATTAATGATATAATAAGAAAAAAAATAAAGAAAAGGATTGATTATGGGGCATAAACAATTAATATTAGAATTACCTGATAATAATTTTGTTTCAATTGATGAAGGTTTATATGATTTAATAAACAAGATGAATCGATCGGGGATAAAAACTACACAATGCTGTCAGGGAGATGATAAAACCTCACCTAATATATATTTTTGGTATGGGATGCCTGGCACAAAAAATGAAGATAAAGAAGTTAGAGAAACTTGTAAAACAATAGATAAATTATTAGATGATGTAGATCCTGATAATATAATTCAAAACATGTGGTTTAATCTTTGCGGTACTACATTCAATTGGAAAGATAAAAGAAATAAAAAACCTAATTGGGATTATTCTTTTGCTCATTATTATCGATTGAATGAATGGATAGCATCAGAACATAAATTTATTATAACACCCAAACAAAGGTTACAATTATTTATAGATATATGGGAGAAGATTTTAGATAAATGGAATACAAATTACCAAAATTAACTTATAAAAAATATATTCTCACTCAACTATTGGATAGCGTTGATGATTATTATAAAGATAAAGATAAAGAAGATAAAAAATTCTTATATAAGAAAGCAATAGAGTGTCTATATATTAATGAAATAGTTAATTCAAGGGATGATATCGATAAATATTATCAAGTAGACGATAACTTGTTTGAAAGCAATCAAAAGCATCTATTAGATTCATCTATGAAAATAAATAAAAAAATAATAGAAGAAGTAAATAAAAAAATAATAGAAGATATTGGAGAAAAAATAGAAACCTTGCTCAACAATAAACCTACTCATGATAAAGATATATTAGAAGCTATGGATTTTGCTAATGACTTTCTTAATGATAAAAATGATGAATGTTTTTCTAATGATAAGATTAATGAGGATTTAGTAGAGTTTCAATATAAAGAAGATGAAATCAAATAATGCCTATGATCTAACATTCTTTCTTCTATTTCTATCCAAATGTTTTCTTAAAAGATTTGCTATATCATCACAGCAAGTTTTTTCCCAATTTATTTGATATAATATATCATCACTTATCACAAGTATTTTCCAAAAATACATACCATTAGCTTCCCCACAATTTAAAGGAATTGTCTGATAAGCTAATAAAGTATCCAATGGGATTTTTTCTTCACATTGTAAAGTTTTAAATATGAGATATTTACCTTTAACTGTAAAAGTACCTGTCTTTACTGTAAAACCTCTTTTTATATAAGGCGTTATTTCTGCCATTTCATATCTATTTTCTAAACATTTATAATTTTTACCAGTGTATTTAAAATTAATCTCATATATATAGTTTTTTTGTTTAGAAAACTTCACTTTTAATTGATCCACATCACTAATATACATTTTATTTTTTCCGTCTGCGAAATATCTATAATAAGTGTCTAATGTAGCATTTATCATAATGTCACCTTTTTAATTAATTCTTCAAAACTAAATCCTCTTAAAACCATTTCTTGTAAGTCAGCTATAGAATATTCTTTATTAAATTTAATATCTTTATCTAATATTTTTCCATAAAAATTATTAGTAAACTTATCAAACACTTCTTTATCCACAGTAGGTATCTCTATAACTAAATCAAATCTACCTGGTCTAATTAAAGCGGGGTCTAATTTTTCTATATGATTAGTAGTGGCTATTATTATAAAATTATTGGGTGTATGTATACCGTCTATGGAATTAAGTAAATTAGATATATTCCATAAAGACTTTGTGCCATCTTCTGCTATTTCTTCACTAATTAGATTCTCACCGTTTTCTCTTTTTAATGAAGCATTTGATCCATCTATATCTTCTAATATGTAAGTATATAAATGTTTCTTTATATAGTCATAAGAAGATAATTCCTCATCTGCTAATTTATAGGCTTTCTCAAAATCATCCACAGTGAGCTCCATTATTCTACCACATGAAATACTTTCTTTTAATTTATGATCTACATCAAATATCTCCTCCTTTTCATTTCCTACCATACTATTCAAATTATCTATATAAGTTTGATGTTTATCTAAAGAATTCCACTCGGTTATTATGTTTAAATTTTTTTCTAATATATGGATTCTGTTAATAGGGACAGCAACCCCATTTAAGTCAAAATAACTCAATAATGCTTTTATTAAACTACTTTTACCAACACCTGGTTTCCCTACTAATAATATACCTAAATGATAAGGAATATCATGTTTAGTATAATACTCTTTATTGTTTATAAAAAACTCTATTCTTTGTATTAATTGATTTATAATATCTTGTTTTATATAAATAGAATCAAAAGATCTTTTATATGAAGTACAATAAACCCAATTTGCATTTACACTATTAAAACCTAAACTGACATTTTCTTTTAAAATTTGACTTCTATAATGTTTATTTATAAAATAACTATTATAATCACCGGGACCCTCATCAGTTTTAATATATGCTTTCAATTGATTTAATAACTTTGTAAATAAATCATAAGATCTGCCAAATTTGGTTAATGTAATTGTTATTAATTTCCTACTCTGTTTTCCAAATTGTATTATTTCAGAAGTTATTTTCATCTTGATAAAAGTTCTTTCCAATATGATAAAAGTAGATGAATCTATTAATTCTAAATTAGGAGATATATATTGAGCGTCTAAATTTTCTTCCCCTGTTACCCCCGAAAGATTAAGATGTCTTATACCTGTTAATTTATTATTCTGTATCAAATATCTAACAAAACAATAAAAATATTTATTAGTATTATCTATAGAAAGAGATGTTAAATATTGATTATTTATAAACTTAACCAACTTAAGTAAAATATCTTTCAAAAAATAAATAATACTTGAAATAAACCCTAGCCCTATCGTAGCGGTTAAAGCTGTTATAGATGGGTTATCATTCCATAATTTTTTTAATAATTCAATCATAAAAATTCCTTTATATCATTTTCATATACAAAATATTCGCTATTTAATTCATAATTAATAGGCTCATCTACTAATACTTCTGATATAAAACTCATTAAAGATGCGGCTATAGAATTTTTGGTTTCTGTTAAATAATTTTTAGTCAGCATTTCTTTTATATTAAAACTGTCTAAAAATATGTTTAAGTTATAACAATAAGTTTTAATATCATCTTGATACAAACCTTTAAAAACGTCTGTGTCAAAATGATAATAAGGTATATAGCCATCATCTATCAACCTATTAAATAATTTTTGAAAAACTATTTGTGATATAGGCTCGCATGAAACCTCTTTTAACAAAGCAGAGAGTATGCTATCACTTATCTTATCAAATACCCTTAATTGTACACAATTCATTGTTTCAAAAAAATCTATTAATCGGTTTGATAATATAGGTGTTAACTCATGATTTAATATCATATTTATTAATTTACTATCTGATGAATAAGGTAGTAAACTAACTACTATGTTTTTTGAATTAGAAAGTGCCTCACAAGATGCATCTAATTCACCAAATATATCTAATATAGGATAAAGAATATAATACCTACAATCCTCATTATTTTCATAATAACCATATACTATAGCAAGCATAAATATACCCATTTCAAATCCACTAACCACATCAGTAAACTCTTCTGAAGTACAGAACTTATGTAATGCTTTAATAAAGAATTGTAATACATAGGCAAACTCTTTATGTGTTTCCGAAGCTTTAGCATAAATTAAAAGTAAACTCACTAATCCATAACTATCTACTTTACTTGAAAAAAAATCAAGTAGAGTTTTTTGGTCAAATAACTTTAATTCTTGATAAGCTTCTTTATATTTAGATTCAAAAGATAAACTTAAAGCTTTATTTATCTTAAATAAATAATCTTTAGTATCTGCGTAATATTTATCACAAAGTCTATTAAAAGCCTCTTTATCTGTTTCAATAAAAGATTTATATTTATCAACACCTACATCTTTACCAAGTCTTAACAACGATTTTGATTTATTGTAATTAGGTACTTTTACATCAAATATATATTCTAATGTTTTATTTTCAAGCTCTTTATAATAAGGTATAGTATTTTCTATTTGATAGAAAGGAAATTTTTTATAATTTAGTTTTACTGTTTTATGTTTTAATTCTATTTTAAATAAATAATCAGCTATTATATCTATATTCTTTACAGACGTAGGATCATTAAAATAAGTCATATTATAAAAAACTTGAGTTGTTGAAACTAAATTATAAGCTCTGCTATAACTACAATAACCTTTCATATTTATTTTATGATAGAAATTATAAAAAAATGAATTATCAAAGTATTTAATTAATTTACTTAAAAATTTATCCAAATCATCTTCTTTTTTTAAGAAAGATGTATTACAAGTTAAATATCCGAAAGTAAAATTTTCTAATATTAATTCATTAGGTATTTGTATTGTATCTATAAAATAATATTCATCATCTATTGCTGATAAATAGCATATAATAAAAAAATCTAAATATTTATAAACTTTCAAAAGAGCTGAATAAACATCTTTCTTATATAATTCATATAAATTAAACTTTTTTAGTTGATCTGGTATTAAATCTTTATAGTTATTTGTAACATCTTCAAATTGATATTTGTTAAAAACTTCTTCTAACTGATTTAACATATGACCCCATCCTTATATTTATTAATCAATTCATCTACATTCCAATTATTCTCTAACACTAATTGATTAAACAAAGTATTATTCATATATTGAAAATCAATATCTTCTCGATCTGAAAAATCCATATACCAATATTTCATTAATTGATAATTATAATATTCAGAACTATATATTATTTTATTAGAAAATGGAAAACAGAACATATCATCATCCATATATCCATGTGATGAAATAGATGTTTGAGTGTGAATATGCATATCCATTATCATAATTAGATTATTTAACATATGAGTACAATTAAAAGTTCCTGATTTATAAACCGACCTCTTTAACCCATCTGTTAATTTATTAGCTAATTCATTAACAAACTTAAACCTTTCTGAATATTTTGTATTAATATCATATAATTCAAACATATGTAAATTTATCAAATTACCTAAAGTTAAAGCTAACATATTTGCTATATATCTATAATTTTCACTATTTATGTTGTATTGTAATCTACAGTAATCAAATTTTTCTACTAACAAACTAAAAAATAGGGGGGATATATCATTCCTTAATGATTCCCATTTAGTAAAACGTAATGTATAGATATAAAAAGCCATACATAAAACCAAAGGATCTTGTAGTGAAGTTAAACAACTTGAACTACCTCTGTTTAAATGTATTATGGCACTTAATATTATCCCAGGTAAAGTATCATTATCATAATCAAAATAACGTAACAAACTAGGTTTTAGGTAAATATTATCTGAAGAAAATAGAGAATTAATAGTATAACTTAATTTATGAATATACACTCTCCCATGATTTAAGTTAGACTCATTTTTAATAAGAAGCATTAATATAGCTTGTATAAAATTTTTAGCCTTATCTTCGTTAGATAATATATCTTCTTCTACAATAATTTTTTCTAATATATTTGTTAGTTCTATATTTGTTAGTTCCTTTAAAGATATTGAGGGTTCTCTATTGAGAGTAAAAATATTTTCCCACAATTCATTAAATATTTTTTGATTATCACTTATTTTTTCATACAAGATTTTTTCATTATTTATATATTGTAATTTTCTTAAACCTTTATTCACCCTTGATTTATATACAATTTCTCTTTCAGATATTATAGGACATTGCTGGGACATAAAATAATCATTATATTTAAAATATAATTCCCCATGAGTATGATTTTCTACATCAAAATAACATTTCTTAATATCACCTCTATTAAATAATCTTAATTCCATTGGCTCTGAATTATCAAAAAATCTAAACTTATTATTTACTAATCCTTTACACCATGCTGTTTCTATAATATTTATATCATCTCCCCAAGATATTATTTGACTAACAGTATAAGGCCTATATAGATGACCTCTATTAGTTAAAAAATAGGGCTCCCCATCGAGCTCATCAAAATTCATATATTTTGTAACTTGTAAAAAAGTATTAATTGATAATTGCCCATTTTGTGCTAAAACAGAATGTATGCTTTGTAAAATCTTTATAAGATAATTAAATTTATTTATATTTACCCAAGACAAAGAAATCATAGAACCTTGTATGATATTTTTCATATCATTAAAAACTTCTGGTGTTATTAGTATTTTTTTTCTAAAAAGAAAAACACCTTGTACCATTCTTACTAAAGAACTAAACACACTTAAAGTTATACCCACCTCATAATTACCATCATCATTTTTAAAAAAATTAAAATCTAATTCATAAGGGATATGAGTAAAAAAGCTGTGATTTGATATTGTTACATAATCAGGAATAAATACCTTAATATATTGTATAAACTTTTTCTTAAAGTGTTCACGAAAATTACCTGAACCACCGTAAAAACTGATATAAGCATCTATTTTTTTTCTAATTGATTCTAATTTTCTTTTATTTAAAAACTCTTTTAATTTATTAAACATAACTTTTTCACCTTATAGAAAAATATTATAAAGTATTTTTATTATTATGTCAAGTCTTTTTTTCCCTATTTTATCCATTTTTTTTGATAAAGAGTAAGATTGTCTTTATAAATATTATAGATCCAACATAAATCTCTATTTAAGAAATAGGTATTCAATAAATATTGAAGCTTATTATCTTCTTTTATAAACTCTTCAGACATTATATTTATTTTGATACAAGGAATCTTTTCTTTGTCTTTTTGTTCAGCATTAAATGGAAAAGATAAAGTCCATGCTTCATTTTCTATTTCTTCTTGAGTATTAGGTATTTTATTATCTATATTATATTTATTAGAACCAAATGTTGTTTTCCACCAAGCTAATGATCTATTATAAACTGCATCATGAGACACTATTACCTCTAATTCATAAGTATCATATAAAGCAGTTTCTCTAGTTATATATTCAGTATTCTTTTTATTTTTTTCAATAATATTAAATTGTTTTTGATAATCTTTTACTAATTCTTCATCCGCACCATTAGCAACTAATTCTTGATCTAACATATACATTGCTTGTTCTGCCTGTTTTACTTTTTCTTCTTTAGTTAATTTTTTAATTTTATCAGGATTATCCCAATCTTTATTAACAGGTAAAGGTTCAGGTATTGCTCTTCTCGCTCTTCTTGCCATTCTCATTATAGGAGCAGGGTCTACAGATGCTGGTTCTGGAGGAGTAATTGCATCATCTCCTCCTTTTATCCCATCAAATACACCACCTGTATCTTTCCCTTTCATACTTTCAACATTAGAATATACTGGTCCATAATACACAGCATCTTTATATTCAGGTACAGTATTATATCCGCCTTGATGATACCATCTTCCAAACTGTACTTTTTCTATTCTATCATTCCAAACTCTTTTTACTTCATCGTCATCCCCAGCAGGCGGAACATCTCCAATTAAATATTCTAAAAATTGAGGGCAATCTCTTGAAACGGTGTCAAAGCAGATAAAATCACCATGTCTATTATTTTTAAATGTAGGTGCTTGACTTCGATTACCTCCAGCACCTGTTGCGTCTTCAGGATTATACTTAAAAATACCGCCGATAAAATAAGTGCCATTTTGAAATGCTTTTCCAGATTCTTTTGAATTAACATAAAAATCATATCCAGGTATTCCGTCAGCACTGCCTAATATTACTTTAATATTTTTAGGATCAACCCCTTGACCTTCTACTAATTCTTTTACTTGTGCATTAGCTCTATCTATACATAATTTATCATTATATTTGGCCCTTTCAGTTTGAGGTTGGAACCAATCTGGTGTGGTAGGGGAATTTTCAGGTAAATTTACACCTATATCACAAAAAGCAGTTATTAAATGCATTGCTCCTTTTTGTAAAAACAATTTACTAAGCCCCAATTTATCAGCAAGTTTTTTAAACTGAGGGTTTTTTTCAATCCATTTTTGTGCCTTACCTATTAAATCTTTATCATTTGATAATTTTTTCATATAGTCACCAGCTGTAGATTTTAAACTTCCTTCTTGTTCTGAGTTTTTATCTAGATCATAACTATAACTATTCTCTAATAATATTCCGCCATCAAGAATACCAGGTTTAGTTGATTCAATTTTTTTAGGAGAAATATCATACTCTAACATCCCTACTACGACCCAATCTGTATCAAATACTTTTATAGTACCCGTTCCTAACATGTTAAAGGCAAAATTAAATAATGGATAAGCTAAGTAAGTTCTCGCATATACTGTTTCACCATAAAATGTAGTGGCATATAAAGTGATTTCATAACAACACATCTTATAAGGTCTCATAGCATGCACTGAAAACCTACTTCCAAACATATATTCCATTACAGCCATTATCCATCTATGTGTATGTAAATATCCATCAGCCGCAAAAGATAAACTAAGACTTGAAGGCAACACCATTGAAACACCTAATGGTATAGTACCGAATGGCCCGAGATTCCAAGCCTCTTCTGTATTCATTTGAATATCTCTTGCTTCAAAGTTAGTAAGCATAAACCCACCCAAAGCATCACTCGGGTAAGCAGGCGGACCAAATACTTTACCATCTACTTCATACATATGAGGTTCTATCTTAATATCACACCAGATATCAGGCACGCCTTCAAAACCTACATGTCCTCTGAATATTCCCTCATTAACACTAACCCAAGGGCTTTCTCTAAACCCCCCATATATGTAATACCCTTTGCCTGATGCTCTATTATCCAATGTAGGGTTCCCTATGTTGTCTAATATTTCAGGCATCTCTGCTTGTACTTCAAAGAAATCTATTCTATGCTGATATATTAAAGGCACATTATCATTTTCATTATATGTACCATATTTTGTATACTTAGAAGCCTTATAAAATGGATTATCTTCAGGGATTAAATCCCTATCTGTTTCGCCCTCTTGACCCGCCATGTTAGCTGATCCAACCATAGCCTTATTTTTCATTTGTATATTTGATAATTCTTCAGCTTTTTTCTCTGTTATTGCGGCTTTTGCTTTTGCCAACATATCCTGAGGTGAAGGAAAATTAGGCCAATCTTTCATTACAGGTACTTCTACTCCTGTAAATTTACTAACTATTTTTCCTACATCATTTACTTTACTCGCTATCTTATCCCAATATCCACCCACAAGATTGTAAGTATCTTTAACCACACCTGTAAATAAATCTTCTAATGATTCAGGCATCTTTTGTAAAGCTTTAAGAGGATCTCGTCTGATACCATCAATAAACCCCTTTGTTCTAGCTGTCATAGCATACTCTACATTAGCTATCATCTTTTTTGCTTCTGTGTTAAACGCTCTTCCAGCCTGTTCCCATTTTGCTTTAGCATAGTCTTGAGCCTTTTCTGCCCATTTAACAGGGTTAAGCATATCACCAATAGCCCCAACGACAGATTTAATTGATTCCCCTATATTTGCTATACCACCTGCGAATCCATCATCAGCTGGGCTGACTTGCATCGCAGGATTAGGCTGGGGTTCTCCTTTATATAAAGGATTTTTATTATCTACTACTGAACCATTAAAATCTATAGCAGGAACACCTGTTTCAAAATTTGGGGCAATAGGTGCCACACCAGCCTTTATTAAATCTTGAGTGTTTTTATTAGGTTCTAATTTGGCTAATTCAACCACATAATCAAGTCCTCTATTTTCATTAGATTTAACCATAGCCATTGGTATACTGTAACCAGAGAATCTATTTTTATTAGCTACAACCTTAGCCATCTCTATTTCAGGAATTTCTTGAAAGTTAGTATTAGGTACAACCATAGCCATATCAACAGAGAAAGGTTTATTAAGGTTCATATCTTTTACTACTGGTACTATACTAAAATCAGGAATTTCTTGAAAGTTAGTATTAGGTACAACCATAGCCATGTCAATATGCATTAAAGATCGGGAGTTCATGTCAGGCACAACCATAGCCATGTCAGTATGTATTAAAGATTGAGAGTTCATATCGGGTACGACAGTAGCTAATTTAAAAGATTCAAAGTTATAATCATGCATGTCAGGTACTATAGAAGCCAATTCAAAAGAGTCTACAAATCTTTGGTTCATATCAGGTACTACTGTAGGTATTTTTTCATCGATAAATAATTGAGGTAATCTCCAATTTATTCTTTCAGGAATGTACATAAAGTAATCACTGGAATTTTGGTCTGGTTTTACTAATGACATTTTAGGGTCAGGAATAACTTGATGATTAGTATTAGGTGTAATATTAATCATTTCAAAATTAAATTCCTTTTGCTTTGGCGGAATTATCTTATAACCAGGATCTTCTAAACTTGTAATTTTAGGCATTATCACAGATCCTTATTTGGTATTCTATTTGGATCTAAGTTATCTAAAACTTGAGCTTGATTATACCAAGTATTAACATCAAAATATGTATAAGCACCGTTCATAGCTTCGGGTTCCTTTCCTTCTTCTAGTCCATTTTGTTGGTTTCTTGGTGTTACTGCCACAACACAAACACCCCTGTTGGCAGTTATAAATATATCATTATAATCAGAGCCAACCGCACTATTCATATAAATAAATCTTCTAAATATTGTATCTAACCACACCTCTGAAAGAATAACTGTGTAATTATTAATATCCATTCTAGTATCATTATATCTTGTAATGTAATAGTTAGTTATCATCTTTAAATTCTTAGGGAATAAGCACATACTTTTAGTACCATTAGCATTTTCTTGAAAACAAATTGTAAGAGCATTACTAAAACGCATATTTTCTTCACCAAAATGCATTTTTAAGTTTTCATAATGCATTCTACTTATTTCATATAAAGAAACTATCCTATCTGCTCTTGCATCTGATATATTAGGAAAACCTTTTTTCTCATTATATTTACCATCCTTATATTCCCATTCATTCCAAAGTAAATTAGAATAACTTTCCCAGTTAATGGCTTGTTTAACGTCATCACTTATTACAACATCCACCCCCCAATCAAGTAATGGCACACCTTTATCATTTTCTAATCTTTTCCTTGAGAATACCCCCCCCCAACCATTAGATCCTAAACCATCATAATTTTTAACCAATACTACATCACCGATATCAGAAAAATCAAACTGTATTACCTCTAAAGGCTCACCTTCCTTACTTTTGAATAAATCTCTTATTACATTTAATTTATCACCTTCAAGGTATATATTATAATAAGCATCACCTAATACAAACTTGCTTGATTGTTGTTCAGGTATTAAAGGTAATTCAGCAGAACCTAACTGTACTTCTTGTAGATTTAATCCGTTCCACATAAAGTATTGATCACCTGTGGCTCCGGGCTGCCTTACCCAAACATAAGATATAAATACTCCATTTATTTTAGCATTTGTTAAAGTTATTGTAATAATCTTATTATTTTTAGCAGGTTTAAACTTTATCTCATATATTTTTTGAATTGGCGTATCTGGATTTTCTTTTTCTATTTCCAATTCACCTTTATTTATTTCCTGTCCATCCTGTGTTATTGAGTAGGCAACTTTTTCAGCATCAGGATCATTAGGTGTAAGATTATTTAACGTAAGTGTGTGTTCATTATTTGATGTATTAGTAAATGTTATTACCCAATTATCACTATCTGCTTCGCTTGTTATATTATCCTCTGATATATATTCAGTTATTTCTTCAGGTTTATTTGTTACTTTATAGAATGAATTAATTTTTATATCATAAGTAGGGGCAACTCTATCCCAAGCAGTACCATTAAATTTATAGTATTCATTAGTATTTGAAACTAAATAAATTTTTCCTGTTAGTTCTGCTTTCACAGAAGCTTCTGTTATTTCTTTCCAATCAGTATCTTCAATTGGTTGATCAGGGTTAGGTGGTTCTACATCATTAGGATCTTTATAACCAGGTGTGCCTACATATTTGAAGTAAATATTAGCTTCATTTATTAAGATTATATCGGATTGAGACGGCATTGAGTATCGCTCCCAAGATAAAGCATAATTAGGACCATCTCCTCTTTTTAATTTTTTAAATGAATAAGTTCCTTTTATTTCATATATTTTATTAACTATAGGGAAAGATGTATTTAATGTTAACGCACCTTTTTCATATTTATAATAAGAATCATCCTCTATTATATAATATACCTTTCCCTCTGACGGATTACTATTTAAACAATCATCTAAAGTTTGAAAAGTACCTTCAAAAAGGATAGCTTCATTTAATTTAGTTTCATTTTCATAAACACCTGTTACATAAACTAGGGCATTTCTATCCCCAATAGTTTCTACAGTTATAGTAGGGACTATCTTTAATAACTCATCTAAACCAGCTTTATCTTCTACAGTACCATTACTTATTGGTACTAACAACTCTTCTTCCATTTTAACTTTAGAGGGATACTCACCTGTCATATCAAATTTTGGATGTTCAGGTATAATAAACTTATCACAATTAGAGCTATAAATATAATTAGGGTAAGGAAATCCATATCTAAAAGGAATACCTTGTAATCTTTCATCTAAAGGTTTATTTTCTTGTTTAACACCATTATAATAAAAAGTATCTACTGTATTATAAGGGTACTCAACAGAACATTCTATTAAACTTATTTTTTTATAAAACTCATTTAATTGAGCCATAGAACCTTCATCCCACCAATCAGCAGCATTCATAGTATTCTTTAATGGATTAACTTTTTCATCATTTACTTTGGTTATTATTTCAAAAGATGTCATTGATTTTATAGTATCAATTTCATTTAAATCAGTTTTACCCTCTAATAAATATTGTCTTAAACAGAATGTATCTAAATCTTTTGTAAGATTAATATTTGAATCATAATATCCTAAATATTGGCAATGATCCCAATATTTCATAAAAATTCTTAATATTTCAAATATATCTTTCTCATGATAAAGAGGTTCTTTTAAGTAATCAAAATAAATAGTCTTCCCTAAAGTAGAAGTCATATCAGGATGATGTGCTTTTATTTTCATACCTACATTTTCATAATAAGGTGCTGTTACTCCTTTAGGATAGGCAGCTAAATAAGTATTGTTGGTTTGATTATTAAGAAACTCATCAGCTAAGAAATATAATGGAGCTATTTCAGCTATCTTTTTTACATAATCTTCATATTTAGCAGGATCATCTGCTTGATTAGTTCCATTTTTAATATAATAAATTATTACATCATTTTTTACACCTGATATACCTTCATTACCTTGCCATGCTTGTTTATAATTATCAGCAACTATATAATCAGGTTTCAGTAATTTAGTTAATCCATCACAAGCTTGTTTAACTATTTTAGAAGTATATTTTAAGGCACTATTAGTCTGTTCATAATTATAAGCATCTTCAACTATTTCATCATATCTTTTAATAAAAGTTTTTATTTTATCTAAAGGAATTTTTATTTCCAATAATGCTTTTTGTTTAGAATTAGATTCTACTAAATCGTACCCTTTTAATTCATTAGCAACATAATCCTTAGCTGTTTGACTTGCAGAGGTACCTGGTACATATTTACCATCAACAATATGCTGTCTATGCTCTTCACTTAAAGAATAACTAATTAAAGCTACACAGAATTGCTCTTCAGATAAGAAATACATTTTAGAGGGCTCTGTGCTGGGTTTTTTCATATCTTCCACTAAAGTATTAAATACATTATCTAATTCTAAACCAGCAGGTAAGTCATCTTGAATACCTAATAAAATAGGCGGTATTCTTTTATATGTTTTATTAGCTTCATCTATTAAATTTTTATTAATAGGCTCTTCACTCATTGTTTTAGTTTTAGTTTGAGGTAAGCATACATGTAATAAACCATTGATAGTAAAATAAATTCTATCTAAATATTTACCAACTACCAAATTAAATTTAGTATCATTTATATCAACTCCTTTTATGTTTTTAACTCTATATAAATCTATGTTATTATTAGAATTACTATTAAAAATAAATACATAAATAAATTTAGGCGTTGACATCCAAGTATAAAGAAAAGAACCGTTAACTTCATTAAAGCCTAATTTAAGATGCTGTCTTAAAGTTTTATGGGTAACAGAATTAAAATCTTCTATAGTTTCTAAATTTTCATCATCTTCTACTATAGCTGTAGTAAGAAGTAATCTTGAAGCATAAATATTAAGATAATAATAAATATAATCTGATCTAATTACCTTATCATAATATCTATTTACTTTTAAGTTTTTTAAATATTGTATTTCATAAGTAGGTACTTCTTCTAAAGGATCAAAATGATCTTTAGGGGCTATATATAAAGTTTCAGCATTTAAGAATTTAGTCTTATACCCTTTAACCATTTCATCTAATGCGTCCTGATCATTTATTTTTAAATCAGTAGTCATTAATGTTTTTGATACATTAGGGTGTATTTTTCTAAAATATGCTGGTGTTGAAGATACATTCTTAATATGTGTCTCATAAGGCGGCCAATAATCTATCTCAACTTTAACAACTTGTAATTCAACATTAATAATATATCTGGCACAGAAATTTAATATTTTTTTTAGACTTAAAGCATTACTAAAAAAAGTAACTAAGGCTATAGCATATGAACCTGTAACACTATCTATCTCATTTGAGTAAGCAATAATAGCATTAAATCTTTTATCTGCTAAATCGCCTGATGTTTCTAAATGAAATAAAACTCCATTATTTACTGATATTACAGGTGACCCTAATTCATCTAAAATAGGCTGTCCATTCTCATCTAATTCATATTCAATCCCATAAGACAATTCTGTATCTGCTATAATAGTATTACCAAATTCAGGCCCGCCTTTATGTTCTAAAGGTATTAGTCTATTAGGATTTTTTAAATTTTCCTCTGTGGCATGAGGGATTATCTCTTTATAATTATCATCCGTAGGAATTGATTGTATGTATGTTAAACAAACATATTTTATTTCATTATAGTCAATAGGTGAATAAACATATGTTGTTAAAAACCCATTTGACGAAGTAACAACTTGAGACATTAAAAATATTCCTTTCTATTTGTTCTATTATAGAAAATTATAAAACAAAAAAAAGATTTATTCAAGATGATCTATTTCCTCATTAGATTCAAAATAACTCGATACACCATTACTATTACCTATAAATTGACTATTTTCAGACATTCGGAAAGTTTTATTATCTGCCTCTATGAGATCTAATGTATTATCTTTATATTTATTGGATACACCAATTGAATTAAAAAATTCTTCATATTCTCTAATCTCATTAACAACATAATCAGAAAATTCCTCATCTGATGTAAGTTCATGTAAAGTTTCTTCAAACTCATCCCATAGAGGTTCATCTGGATCAAAATAAGAAGCAAATTCTGTTTTAAAATATTCAAACTCTGCATAAGTTAATTTACCCGCAGATCCTAATTCATTTATTTCTTCTATAATTCTAGATAATTCATTCTCGAATTCATTTATGTCAGGTGAGCCTGTATTATTGAAATGAAAATTGTATCTATAAAGCGGATTCTTCATAACTAATATTATATATTATTCTCCTTATTATGTCAAGACTATTTTTATTATTATGTCAAGACTTTTTTCTTTATTAATATTATAATAAAATATTATCAATAAAAGGAAAATTTTATTCAATGATGGAAAAGTCTTTAACATTTGAAAATTTACTAAACGGCTCATTAGAAAACTTCTCATTGGGTGTATCTGTATCGGGCTCTATATCTTCAGCTATGACACCACAAGGGAGTACTAGTGAATCAAGTGATATAACTAAATCTAAAAACTTTCAACCAGGACTTTATTATAATGAATTAAGAAATTATCCTTTCTTAAAGACTATTGTTAATATATTGAAAGCCCCATTAGAAGAAGCTATAGACCAGATACAAGGACAAATAAAAATAGATTTAGTTAAAACAGATGGGCTGCCCGCATATTATAAAGATGCTGTCATTATAGTAAATAATTTCTTTGAAAAATGTAACTTCAAAGATTATTTAAAAAGACATCTTGATGAAATGATATTAAGAGGGTCTTATATTAGTTATATTGATTATAAGGGGGGGAAATTACTAGATGTAATCGACCCCTATAACTTTGAAATGATTTACAACGGTGAAGAAATATCTTGGATAATACCTAAAGAAAATAAAGATATAGCAAGTTTGCCAAGTCAATTAAATATAAACTCTTTAGTAAATCAATTAGGTGATTTTTATGGTGCTGGCGGAGAAATAAAAGGTTTAAGAGGAAATCAGTTTATTAAATATTATTATGATATTGAAACTATAGCAAGAGAGCCAAGAAAAACATTAACTGATTCTAAAAATATGGGTAAAAAGTTTTCAGAGTTAATTACTATATTAGGTAAGGACTTGAAATTAAATACAGCTCAAAAATTAACAGAAGAAGAAAAGCAAAGAATAGATGATATTTTACTTATGTATTCTGTATATAGACCTAAATCTATATTTGAACCTCATCTTAAATCTTTATTTACATTAAGTATAAAAGAAATGGTATTTGAAATACTTTCTCTATTACAATACTTAAAAGCTGATTATTTTACTGTAGCTGTTAAGCCTCATAGCCCAGATAGAAAAAGACCTTTATCAATAGTACAAGATGTTAGTGCTGCTCTGAATAAATATAATTTAGAATTTATTAAAACATTTGAAGACCCAAGCGGAATAATAAGAGCTGTATACGATAAGTTATTAAACAGAAATGAAGTATTACCTGTTTTAGATGAATTCTCTGATATTAGTATCTTAAACATTCCTGATATGGATCAAAGATTGGCTACCCTCTTTCAAGATATAGTAGAAACTAAAAGAGCTAAAGCGGATGAGATTGGGGTGTCTCAAGAATCAATATCAGGTAATAGTAATAGATGGGAAGCTATAAGCAGAAACGAAAAAATGGTATTAAATGAAATGGGATTAAAAAATACTATTGAGAAATTCGTTAAACAAGCTGCCTGTGATATTTTTTATAACCATGTTAATGAAACATATTGGTCTAAAGAAAACTTAGGGGAAGCGTACCCTACTACATTTAACTTCTCTAATAAAAATCATGAATTAGACCCTAATGGTATAAATAAACAATTAGAAAATTATTCTAAAGAAGATGGTATTAGTAGAGTGGGGATAAAACTTAACCCTGATAACTTTAAGTTTGATTTGAATCTATCTACTATATTAGATTCTTATGCCTCAAAAACTAAAGAAACGATAATAGCAGAGTCTTTACAAGCTACATCAATGGTATTAGATAATATTAAAAACTTATTTAGCCATTTAGATGTAATAGATTCTAACAAACTTGTTTCTTATTTAGATAATTTATTAGGAATTGGGGACCACACTTCTGGATTGATAGATAAAGAAAAATTAAAAGAATTAATAGAGGCACAACAAAATCAATCCCCTGCAGACCCAATGATGGATCAACCAGTAGATGAAAATGGTAATTCTATAGAAGGTGTACCTGAAGAACCTATGTATTACTGATTTTATTATTTATAATAACTTTCGGGTTTTGATTTATTAAATAAATCTGAAAGAGAAGATGCTATCTTATAGTATTTATAATTAGGATTACTTTCGTGGTCTAATAGATAAATGACACCAGTATCTTTGTCTAACAGAATAGGATCACCAGATGTAGTATCAGCAAATTCTAATAGCTTTCCATGTTTTTCAAAGACAAATCCCCTTTTCTCCAAATTTATCAACCCCCATGTAGTTACATTATTTCCTATTTTTATATAGCAATCAACGGGGAAATCACTATTATGTTTTGTAAAAAGACTTGCTAAATCTTTATGATGACCTTCCAAAGTGTCAAATTCTTTTATTATTTCTTTATTTTTTATTGGTTTATTATAACCTGTCCATTTTACTGAAGAAATGGATGTATTTGAAAAACTTTTATAGTATTTATTAACTATCTCGTCTATTTCATTTGAAAAATTATTATTAAATGAAGAGTCTAAAAATTGTTTAAAAGAATTAGCTATTACTATAGGAGGGTTCTTGTCATAATCACCTTTCATTATTTTAACGATGTTTCCATTTGTTTTATCTATAGAAATTAAACCACCTTTAATCTTCCCAAAGGCAAGATATTTTCCACGTTCAGTATAAGTTAGACCTTCTTTATTAAAATCAATTACTTTCCAATTTCCTTTTGATTCTCCATTATTTTTCAAAATAAATTCTCTAACATCTTTATGATGCCCATCAACTATATTCCATAAATGTAAACTATCTTTATTCTCTATCTTTGAGAAATTTAACTCTTGAAGTTTCTCATCTATTAATTGATTGAAATATGAAAAGTACGCCATTTTTAACTCTTTCTTATTAAATTGTCTATAAAAAAAAAACTTATGTCTATCCCAAGATTTTTAGATATGACCTATTAATAATTATAACATCAATCGACCTTTCTTGATAACATTATGAAGTACATAGGCTATTTGCCCCATATTACGTTTAACATATTGACTTGGACTATAAATGCTGTCATCAAGAATATTAAAATCTTGGTTAATATTACCTTTATTACGTGGGTATTCAAAAAAATAATATAACGTGTAGTAGTATCTTTCTGATGGAAACATAGATCTTCTAACAATTTGAATTTTTTTGGTGTCAATTTTATATAAAGATAAGAAGAAACTTAATTGACAAGCTGAAATTGGTTTCTCTATTAAAAACATACACTTAACATTTCCATTCTCAAATAAATGATATTCGTTATAAAATTTTTCCGCAAATTCTAAAATATATTGTTCTACCATTAATCTATCCAATGTATATATTTTCTAGGTACACCATTATGTTTAACCGTAAGATTATTCTCTATCTCAAACCAAGCCACATCAAACCAATTAGCTGATTTTTTATTATTAGATGTTATGAAATTAACTCTTCTTTTGAATGGATATAAGGAAAAAGTGTAATCTTTTTCAACTAATCCCTCCCAAATATTTCCTGTATTAACACCGCATAGATTACTAATTGGCAGCAATAAAGCAAAACCTTTTATAAAATCTTTTTCTAATAATTCCATACATCTTTTTAAGAATGCTAATTTTTTAGAATAAGGCGGATTGGTTACTATAAAATAATCATCAGGTATCAAAGGTAACTCTTTAAGAAAATCTATTTCAAACTCACCTTCTCCCAAATCATGTACAGGAAGCCCACTATGAAAAACATTGTAATCGTATTTTTTAAATGTTTTAGTTATTTCTAATTTACCGCTTAAATCAGTCGGTTCCCATATTGTATATCTTGTGCTTAAGAGACTTGATTTTATATATTTTTCTACAGCTTCAGATGGTGTGTAGAATTCATCTGAAGAATTAAATGATTCTATTTTTCTATCTAATAGAGTGCTATTTTTCATACCTCGATCCTTTTTGTAATTATTTTATCCATTTCTTTTTCTATTAATTCATCATCAATAATAATCCCCCATTTCATACTTGTGTCTTTTTTACTAGCTTCATACCAAGCACCGCCTTTTCTCATAGACCAATTGGCTAAAGGAACAGCATCATATTTTCCAAAAGATTTCAAAACAATTTTTATTATTGATCTAATATTTCTAGAAAGTTTTACTTTATGGTTATTTTTATTTTCAAAATCTATCTTATTTTCTTCATATTTTTGGATATAATCAAAAACAGGACCATTCTTAAATAATCTTGGTTTATCTTTAGTATGAGAAAATAAAGGTTCAAAATTATATAAATATACACCATAAACTAAATATAAAAGTTTATTTACTTTTGTAGAGTTGAGATAAATATTCATATCAATAGCTGTATTTATTAACACAGAAACTACATCTTCAATCTTAATCATTATTTCCACCTATTATTCCCCAAAACTCTTTATTAACCAAGAAAGCATTATGCCTATCTTCTTGGTATTTATCTATACCTTCTAAAGAAGTTTTATGTGTATTAATTAAATTATAAATATCTTGATTAAACATAAAACGTAATTCCAAATTAAACACATAATAACAATCTTTACATAAATAAAGGAAATTATTCTTAAATACTTTAATTGTATGTATAGGATCATTCTTTTTACAGTAAGAACATCCATTATTTTGTTTAATCAATTCTATGTTAGCTGTAGAGTAATTATATAAAGTACAACCATTTACTGCTTGACCATTTAATATTGATTCAAAATAATGTTTAACTTCTTCTGGATTATTAACTACTATAGAACTCGGTCCTAAATTAACATGAGTAGATATAACATAGATAATAGGAGATAATAAATCCATGAGAGTTACATATACATAAAATGTTTTATAGAATTCAGATTCTTTTATATTTACTTTTAATATAGGATTTCTTGAAGAGTATTTCATATCATCTACTTTTACATGTAAATTAGACATATCTCTCAATAACTTAAAAGTATCATGATAAAACTTTTCTAAATATAAATTTGATATTAACACTATAAATCGTTCCTTATTAATTTACAGCGTTATTATAACCTATTTTTCTAATTATGTCAAGACTTTTTAATTGTCCGTTCTTCTAAACTTATAAAAGTCAACAATTTTTATTAATATTTTGTAAACTTTTATAATAATTTATAAACTTGAATTAACTGTAACTATCCCAACTTTCAGTACCTTTAAGTCTGCCGACATTACCCGCTTTAGCACCTGATTTAGCAAACTTAAAGAATATATTATCATAATCTCCTTGAGTAACTTTACGGGCAAAGTCAAATGTTGCCTGTATTCTAATTACTAATGGAACATTTATTTCAGTAGGTAAAGTATCACCGCATACATCTTCTATATAAGCTTTTTTCTTTTGATCTTTAGTAGGGGCGACTGCTGTGTCCCCTATTTTACTCCCATAATATTTATCAAGATATATAGGACCCTCTTTATAATCATCCCTACATAATACTTTTAATCTACTAAAAGAAAGATTAACACCTGTAGGTACTAATTCTAATATTTGATGCCCGTCTATTACTAAACCAAATGTACCTTCTATTAACTCTGTATTAAAACCTGTAGCAGGATTTACATATTCATTAGGTGCTTCTTCTAACATCCAAGAACTAAACTTAACTTTAGTAGCTCCTTGTTCCTCTTGACTTGATCCCATTGCTTGAGTAGGATCTTTATCTGTAATAACTATTCTTGGTAAAAGTCTTAATAATAATTCCCTTGCTTGTTTTACATGTGTGCCTTGAAAATCAGAGGCTGTAAATACAAATTCTAACTGAGGCAATTGCAATTGAGTATCTGAACCAGCAAAATTCTTATAACCAGCAGAAGCTGAAATTATTCTTCTCCTTGCTATCCTTTGAGCTGCATTTGATCTTCTGGTATCTACAAATGTACTACCATCTTCATTCCATCCTGCTAGATGTAAAAAACCTGATATACCTTGATCTAATAAATCAATAATATTGGTTACCCCTTTTATTACACTTAGTCTACCTTTCTGCCATCCAGATTTTAAGGCATCTATTAAATTACCGCCGACATCCCATTGAATGTTTGTACTCATAACTAAAGGTTCAAACATTGTAGTAGTAGCAAGTTTCTTCCAACCATTTGAAGGTGTCCCCATGTTGTTTCTATATGATCCAAAACCATCTTTACTTAAGTCAGCTTGTTTAGCAGCACGAATCCAATCATCATTTGTAGCATAAGCTATATCCGATCCGATTTCTTGAGTAGGTTCAGGTTTTACTTTAGTATATAAATGAATCACACCTCTTACATTTCTTGTTTTAAGATAATCTTCATAAAACCCGTAAAAGGGTGCTGGAAATTTTAAATATGGCATTAGTTGTTTCCTTTATCTTTATTAGATTTATGTTCGCCTTCAAGTTCAGGTTTATCATCAGGTTCAGGTTTTTCTTCTTCAGGCGGAGGAAGGTCTATATCAGGTTCAAAATATTCTTTATAATCAGGATGTATTACATCAACACTTGTGAATTTATTTGATTCAGAAGATTCAGGATCAAGTTCATCTATATTCATCAATTCCTTTTCTATTAAAAAGTTACCCTTTTCTTCTTTTTCCTTTACATATGCTTTTTCTTTTTGAGTAGCTTCTCGTTCAAATTTATAAGACTGTGCTTTAGACTCATCAACTTTGTCAAACATATTAAAAAAGCCTTTTAGTATTGGAGGACAATCTACAATAAATCTCAATACTGTAAAAAATAATTCACATTGAAATCTCATTGTATGGACATCTAATTCTGTTTCTATAGCCTGTGATCCTTTCTGCTGTTCTCCATATAAAGCTTCGTCCTTATTCCAATTAATAGCAAAACCTCTAATATTAGAGCCATCCCCTACTATATCTGCTTTTAATGTTATATGATCTCTTGCGTAATAAGTTATAAATTGATCTAATATTAAATCTGCTCTTCTCTGCCTAAATTTAATAGTATCTAAAGCAGCATATTCAAATTCTATTTTCATTTTAACATTAAGAATAACTGGACCATATTGAGTAAAGAAATCTCTTCTTGCCTGAGTATAATCCTCTTGCATTACTGTATATCTTATCCATTCTTGATATGATCTTTGATTATTTTCTCTATTCTTATATGTTTTATTTTTATTCCAATCAGATGGTGTAGCAAAAAATAATATTTCAGGATAAGCTTTTTTTAATGTGTCTATTACCTGCATAGCATAAGTAGACCCATCTACATATACATCTTCCATCTCTCTTTTATATACAGTTCTATTTTCTGATTTATAAGTTGTCCTACCTATGTCTAATCTTGTTAGAGGATAGTTAACAGTATCCCATCTATCTTCTAATGGATAAATCATATTTGTAGATATTAGCCAATCAACCAATTCTTTATTATCTGCTTTATGCTCTGTTACACCTGTTTTCAAATCTTGATCTGGAATATAATCTCCTTTTAATGCAAATATAAAATAAGTATCCCCTATTTGTTTATCCCCCACCCATTTTCTATTATCTACTTTTTTTAGATAATTTTTATCTAATCCATCTACATAATACATACAAAACATATATTCTCTCATCTGTCTTGAGATAATACATGGTATATCATTAAAATAATAAATAGGATATAACTCATAAGAGCCAGGCTCTAAAGGTTCTGGGTTTTCCCCAACTATTTGTAAATAAGGTACTTGATTTAGATCGGCGCCTTCTCTATATGTTAATTCTAAATACCTATAAGTAGTATTTATTCCCAATTCTATTCCGCCGTCCACAAAAAACTCATTATCTTCACCATCATCTTGTTCAGAATAATCTTTATATACCTGTACCATTTTAAAAGTGTCATGGAAAAATAGGTATCCATTATGTATAAGTCCGTAGCGAGGTATTTGCATTTATTATCTTCCACCAAAAGGAATAATATCATCATCAAAATCAAAATTCTGATCAGATGACTCAGGTTGATTCATTAATTCTTCTTCCTGTTTCAACCTTTCTTCTTCTTGTTTTAATTTTCTTTCTAATAAACTAGCCTCTTGTCCTCTTCTTTGCAGTTCATTATTTATAATCCTCATTCTGCTATGTAAGTCATTTTGATTCATATTCGGATTCTGTTTTTTTAATATCTCCATTAGCTGATTCTCCTGGGATTTTTTCTCCTCTATCTGTTTCTGCTCTATCTTTCTGGATTCGTTCTCTAATTGTTCTATGAGAGGGAAGAATTGTTTCACCACCGAACTGTAAAGAATGGAACTCAGGTTTAAGTTTAGCTTCTTCAGGCAATATATATATCTTTGAAGTAAGTCTTCCGCTGTTAGATATGAGTAGCCTAAGTATGTCCGTGATGTAATATGTAACATCCAACACGGACCCTCCTTCACAATCACAGAATTTCTTAAACAATACAACAGGTTGGATTAGTTCACAATATATCTTCTCAATTATCATAGCATCCCTACCCGATAACCCATAAAATACAGTTTTCATATTTCTATATTTATCAGCAAAGTTTTCTGATGATGTTTTAACGTTAGTATCAAACTTATTAAAAGCTAATGATAGGGCTACCAACTTAGTAATAACATTTATCTGATCATCAACTACATTGTTTACCATTTCTAAATAAGAGTTAAGACCATTATAAAATTCTTGTATAGTCGGCATTGAAAAAGTATAGCTATCACCATTAGAAAATGTATATAAATCTCTCCAAGTTATTTCACCATCTACAATAGGCATTACGAACTTTGTATAATCTAAATCCTTAAGATTAAACTTAACTTTGTCATGACGTTTTCCACATGAAGGGCATATTACATTTGTTAATTGATAAGGTTGATCCAAATTAACATCTTCACTCAAAAAATCCAGACCAGATATTAATGATACTTGGCTCATAATACAATACATGTCACAAATAGGAAATTCTTTTAAATCATCTGGTATTAAATATTGAATCATTACAGCTAATTTACTTACAGGATTTGAAGCCGAATCTTTAGCAGAAGTATAATCTAACATTACTCCATAAGTCATAGGCTCTATTTCTATATAATAATTATCTTTATCGTAATTTTTTACACCTTTGGGAATAAACATCCCACCACTCGGTAAATTCTTTACAAAAAATGGTACTTTCACTTATTATCTCCTTTATCATTCACAACATCTTCCATGACAGTTGTTTCTTTTATATTCTTCCTTTTAACTATACTTTCTTTTTCATCTTGATGCATTACTTGATCATGTATTTTCTGTTCATCCAAATCAGGATCATAATCTTCTTCAAGATATTTAGGATTAAGATAACCTTTAGACAAAATATGATATTTAGCAAATATTATGTATTTTTCTAAATGCCAAATAGAATATGGATTTCTTATTTCAGGTTTTTCTGTTAAAGCTCTATAACTGCATTTATCTTTTAACCAATCAGGTAATTGTTTAGCATCATTAATTACCCAAGTATAAGCATACTTAAAATTAGGATCATTAGACCAAAGTTTTAAATCAGCTTGAAGAAACGATGTTACACCTTTAGGTTTGTCCATCTCTATAACTACATCATAGAATATATTATCTCGTGTTTCAGAAGGTATCTCTAACCAAAATATCCAATGATCATCAGATTTTTTAGCTATATGAGTCTTTATTTTTACCCTAAGATAATCATCATACACCTGTTTTAATTGTTTATTTATCCTAACAACCTGAGATATAGCAGCAAAACCGAAATCTGCTGAAGTAGGATTTGTTATTCTTTTAAAAGTTACTTTTTGTGTCATATTAAGAAATTATAATGGATATAATCAATAAAATCAAGATTAGCTAATTCATTGCATTAATTTTATGGCCTGACACACTCTTTTGGAAATGATGTGCCTGTTAATTCTATATATTTAATTTCCAAACGATTATATATATTTCTTATATGCATATTCCAATCATGAATAGTTAAACTCATGAAACCATGCCAACCACCTTCATTAGAAGCTCTGACATAATTAATTACAAGATTACGAACTGATTCTTGATGCAGCATAGTTTGGGAAGTTATATTTGAAGTTATTACATAGCGTAGTCCACATTCGTTCATTAATCTATTCATAATGAAATCTATAACATCATCTTCTTTTTGAAAATCTAATGTTATAGATGTAGATGCCATTAGAGGGGTTGGATGCGTACTATACAAAGTTAATCGAGATTCTGGGATGCCTTGTAAAAAATAAGGTGGTGCCCCAAGTACATTAATTTGATAAGGATGTATATTTTGAGTAGCATCAGTAGAATTAGATTGTCTACTAACGTATAAATTCATATAAGGATCATTCGGATTACAATAAGTTCCCCACATATTTTCTGAAAAAGATTTTCGAGGTTTTGTGTATTCCACATCTAAAAAAGATAACATTGTAGATATAAAAACATCTAATTCTAATAAATTGAAGTTTGTTGAACCTTCTATATGTTTAGAAATTCTCTCCCAGCCATGTAATTTGACACCTTTGCAAAACTCTATAAATCCATTATTATCTATAATATAGTTACAAATAAGAAAATTATCTTTATGGTAATAAACCTTGTTTGTAGTTATTAAAAATAAAGTTATTTCCCCAAGTTCAAAATTTTTTAATACTATCTTCATAGAATTATTAATTGGATATAAAAAAATATCATTATAAAACGATATTTTTCTACTCAAAAAATCTCCTAAAAAAAGATTTACATCTTGTATCAAATCTATTCTTTTAGTATCTAAACAAAAATCTTTTAATAATTTTTTAAACTCTTTTATTGAGTTAACTGACATTGGGTATGATATTGATTCAAGAACCTGACATAACCAATCTATTTTAATACTATTCTTATTAACTGAAGCCACTATATCTAAATGCTGTACGTTATCTTCAGGACAAAAAGATACGAATCTATAGCCATTATCCATAGGCAATATTTTATATGTTTCTGTTTCATTTGGCATAGAATTAACTAAATTCCTTAAGTCTTTCTTCAGTTTTATACCCGTCCCTAATAATAATTCTTTATTTAGCATTAATATTTATCCTTTTTTTAATATATGGGGTTATTAAATCAATAATATTTTTTCTATTAATCAATGGTTCACCATTAACGTAAGCATCTAACTCATGATGTCTTCTAATATAGTAACCATATAATTCTATTGTAAATAATTCTTTCACTTTAACGCTTTCATATCCAATGTAATGATCTCTTACAACTATTTTAATTGGATATTCTTCAGTATTAAAATCACTAATAGCTAATATCTCATTAAATCTTGGAAAAGGCTGAATTAAATTATTTAATTTTACATAAATATGATAAGCCTCTTCTATCCAAGATTTTATCATCTTATAACCAAACAACAAACAACCATCACTCTGTCGTTTACCTTCATCTAATGGGAAATAACATCTGGTTAAACTGAATCTCAAATGTTCTATATTTTTTATAGGTAACATACAACTGTTAGCAGAACAAAAATGAAAATCTGGTATGAACAATTTAGCTCTAGCAGCTATTACATTAAGGGCTTGAGGATGATAGATATACATTTTAATATATTTATCATGTATCTTATAGCTAATGTTGTTATCTTTAAGAAACTTAAAAACTTCATCCAAGAAGGACATTCGTTTTGCTTGTATCAGATTTCGTTTTAACATTATTCATCTACCAATGGAAAGAAAAACTTATCTAACTCTAAAAATAAAGTCCTATAAACAGAGCCGTCTACTTTTACAGTATCACCATCTTTTTTAGTATACTCTATCTTTGTCTTTAACCAATTATAAAATTGTATTGCTTCAGTAAAATCAAATGCTTTTTCTATTGTTACCTTAAACCATCTATTTACATCTTCATTATGTGAAATTAATATTTCATTTTGTTTATTTATAAATGTATGATTCTCCATAGGCTCTGAAGCATGATAATAAATATCATAACTCTGTTTTATTAATTTTATAACATCTTCTATATGCTCTACATCAGAAGGGAAAAAACCTCTATTTTTTAGAGATAATTTTATCTTTGAAAAATCAGCTAATTCAAACTCTTCAACTTCATCTTTCTTTTCAAACTGTTTATTGTATTTATATCTAATATTTATCTTATTAGCATCTTCGTTTACTAATATATTACAGCTAACCATATATTCAGATGTCTCTTCACCTTCATCATTTTTAAGATCAATATCTTTAATAGATAAATTATAAGATAAACCTTTTTTGTTAACTTTAACATCTATATCAGAATCTTTTAATTCCTCTATAAATGATTCCATTAAACTTTTTATATTCTTTTTATTAAAATCTTTTCCCATTAATATTTTTTTGTTTATAGGCATTTTTTAATCCTTTTTTAATATATAGTATGTTTTAATCTATCCGCAATCAATCTTTTTACATCATCTAAATTCTTATTAGGTAATAGATAAGATAATTGATTACGATCCTTTCCTTGTATTATTAACTTTAAATCAAGTAACCAATCATTATTTTTTTGTAATGAATTTTTTAATTCAATTTCTGACACACCCAATTTATATTTCCTTTTTAATTCCATATTATAAAGAATAAAACAAGTATCTTTATGAAAAATATGTGATGTAACCAACAAACAACTATCTTTTTCTTTGTTTTGATAAAAATCATGGTCTATAGTATAGTTTGGTTGAAAACCTATAAATATATTTAATAAACCTGTAGTTTGTAAAGCTTTGTAATAATTATCTGAATAAGAATCATAAGTTATTACTTTGTTAACTAACTTAACTTCGGATACTGTATTTTTATTTAATAATAATGTTCTAAGTCCCATTTTATCATCCTTTTAATTTCCATTAGCTATATTTTTATTATATATTAATTTCCTTATTATGTCAAGTCCTTTTTATTTGAACTCTCTATATGAGGTATAGAATCAGAAATAATAAAATCATCGATTTGAACTTGATCCAAATATAATATTTGGAGATCACCTGATTCTATATAACTTGATGATACTTCCACAATTTCTTTTTCTTCCACCGCTAATCTCCCGATATATAATCTGTTTTTTCCAAAAATGCATCACTATCTGTATCATTTTCAAAATGACATTTAAAGTCACCTTCTTTCACCCTAACATTATATTTTTCATAGAAATTACTTGCTATAAAATTATCATCTATGTGTTCTGTTTCTTTTGTATAAAGCAAATTTTGATCTTTATCTATATAATCAGTGCACCAAACTGTTTTATCTTCTTGTCCCCTTTTAGCAAGCCAAGAAATAGTTAATCCTATTTTCATAAATATTTCCTCGGATTGTTATCAAAAGAAATGATTTTAAAATTTTTCTTTAATCTTCTTTCAATAATTCCAAACATTATTTTATTTATTTTGGAACAAATCTTTTGAGAAACATTTTGAGGCAACAGTACACAACAAAATGTTAATCCTATTTTTATTAATATTAAAAATATCTTTAAAAAAAATATTCCAATTTTTCTTTTTATATTCTTAAAAATTTTTAAGATAAGCTTGAATTTATAACTCAAAAATTCTTTATATAACATAAATTTTTTATTTAACACACTCATAATTTAATCCCTTAAACTTAATGAATTTGCTTTCCCGTCTTTAATATAATCAGAATAGTTAATTTTATCCAAAACATTTTCTTTTAATATTTCATACAAGTTAGGGTATACTCTCTCAATTTCTTTAGCCATCTTGTAAGCCATCATTTGTATTTCCAACTGTGCGTGTTTGTCTAATCTTAATTCCCAAAGATTTATTAAACTTCTTAAATTAATAGTTATAGAAATTTTACTACATGTGGCTTCAGGCAATACGTAACGAGCATCTTCTTTCTTAACACCTAACTCAATTAATTTTTTATAAGTGTCAGTATTATTAGCTAAACATTTTTCATAGATTTCTTTAATTTCATCTTTAACGTCTTTATCTAAATTATCTTCATAATAAGCTATAGAAAATGATTTAGGGGTTACATATTTAACATTATCATATTTTACATATCTTTGGCTCTGTTGACTGACTGACATCATTCTATGTCTTACAAGCTGATGGGTCGTTGATCTTGAAACATCTTCTATTGTAAAAGAAAATACAGCATGCTCTGTTACAGATAAATGTCGATTCTTTATTATATTTTTAATAAATTTCAAACATTGATCTAATTCTCTAACAGTATAATCAGGGGCATAACAAATATGCCCTAACATATCCACCCTTTGTAAAAGTTGTTTTTCAGTTTCTAATGGAATTAAAGTAATTTTCATAATCAATCCTTATTAATAAACTTTTTTCTTAACTATCACTTTTTTAATAGGTTTCATTGTTTTCTTAATAAACGAAATAGTATTTTCTATATTAATTGGTTCTAACTTATATTCACCAATCATAACTTCTTTTCTGATGTCATTTATTAAAGTATTATATTTATCTTCTGTAGTATGACTATCTATATATCTCATAGCTTTCAATGTTTTAATTATAGCACCAGCAGTTAATCCGCAGTCTTTTAACATTCTTTTTACTACAGTATACAAAGAAGAAGGGTCTTCATTTATTTCCTCAATAAACTGTTCTTTTAATTCCACACCTCTTGAACCTAATATCATTTCATCTGTTAAAAAAAATGAATGGCAGAATAAATTAGCTGTTTTATTACTTGCTTGAGGGTTGATTAAATAACTTAACTCATAAAGAATTGTAGCTAATATACGTCTATTATACTCTGTATTTACATGTAAACAAATAAATATTGTAGGTATGCCATGTACAAAAGCACTAAACCCTTCTAAGAATTTTAATCCAGAATCATTTGGGTTCATATTAGGTCTTATAACTAAATTAACACCTATGTTATATAAAAATTTAGTCATATTATTTATATCTAATTTATAATCAGATTTAATTCTCCTAACCGTTTCTTTAATTGCTTTTTCATATATTACTTTTTTAGGAAAATATTTTTTCTTAAAACCATTAAACTTTTCTATGCTTTTAGAATTTTGTAGAGCTCTTATAGCACCATCACTTGTTAAGCTATATTCATTTAGATAATTCATAACGGCTTTTTTATGATCCGGATTTCTCATAGAGAACACTTCTGAAGTTTTCATCCTTTTATGAGATGGGAATCCTTCCTCTACAAAACCACTTACATACACTCTAAATGATTTCATTATTACATGAAAAGCTTTAACTTTGTTCTTGTTAAATTTGCTTTTCTTAAAATTGTCTTTAGGTCTAAAACCTTGTTTCTGATTGACACTCATACTGAGCCACCTTTTAATTAATTTTAATTATATTATAAACTATTTTCAAATTATGTCAAGACTTTTTTAACCTAATCCCGCAAGGAATCCCTTTTCTTTAGGTGGGAGTAGTTGACAGTGTTAAATCGTTATTTATATATTAATTTTACTTATGGAGGTAAAAAATGACTAATAAAAATTCAAATAATTTATTAAAAGATGAAAAAATTAAAGAATTATTAAAAACTTTTGCAGGAAGTATAACTCAATTCCCGCAAAAACTTAAAGATGCTTGCATTACTTTAGCAAGCAATTGTAACGGGTTGTCATGTAGTACAACCTCAGAGTTGGCTGTTATTATAAACGAAATACACAGCCTAAATATTAAATTCACTAATTACAGTGAAATTAATAAGCTATTAGTCTCAATTGAGAGATTAGATAGTCAAGGGGTGAAATATAAAAAATTTCATCCATTATTGCTGGAAGATATTAAAAAAACTTTCAGCGGAAATCAATCAGAATATGAATCTAATAACAATTATGGTTATATAAATATTCTAAATGGTTTCAGCCCTATTACAAATAAACAATTTAAAGTTGTAATAGGAGAAGCTCAGTCTGGAAAGACTGTAACTACCATGCATTTAGCAGCAGATTTGTTAAATAATGGAAGAAAAGTTGCTGTAGTAGTCATTGATGAAAGGCAATCAGAATGTGAAAGATGGACTAATTTTAGTAAAGACTTAGATTTATATGCTATACCCTTTGAGTTAAAGGTATCAGATAAAGAAAAGTTTTATTTAGTTAAAGAATCTTTCAAAGACATCTGTAATCAAGGTTACGATGTTGTTATTATAGACTCTTTAAGTCGTCTATACCGTTTAATAGATAATGTAAAGAGTACTGTAAAAACAAATCGTAAATCAGGTGGATTAGTAGACGAGTTTATTAATCAACTTAGAGATATGATAACAGATTTAAAAGAAAAATGCCCTAATGTTATAGGTACTTGTATTTATAATAAAGAAGATAAAGGGGCAAAAGCTTTTGCTTATGAGATGCAGAGTATATCAGATTCAATACTCGTTACTGATAAATATTTAGCAGATCGTAAAGCATTTCCTGCTATCAATTATAGAATGTCTAGTACTCGTAATTGGGAAAAAGAAATTGATCCTAAATTTGACAAGTACAAAGAATTCATAACAATGTGTGAAGAATATAGAGCTAAATTTGAAAATGATAGTTTATTAGTAAAATATATTACTGGAATAACTATTAATTCTAAATTTAGTTTTAAGACAGATCTTTAATTACAGGAAGAAAGAGTATGTTATGATTACTACATAACATACTTTTTTCATGCATCATTTTTTTCACAAATCTTTCGCAAGGAAGCTCAATGCTTTAGCTTTGGGGGGAATTGCGAGAGTACTTTTTTTATTATTTAGCTATTGACGAAATATCACTTATGTGATAATATACTATTTTATTATAGTACGTTTTGTTATACTTTGTCAAGTATTTTCTTTTTTATTTTTTATATACTCTAATAATAATTCTTTTAATACTTTTTCAAAATATTTTCTAAAATAACTTAATAAAATAGTAGCTTCATCTAATTGTTTATTAAGAATACCGTACTTTTGACTATCAGTTAAATTTGATTTTAGTGATGCGTAAGAATTTAATATATCTTTTAATCTCCCATCTTTCATTAAATCAGTTATAAAAGCTCTATTATTTTCATCCTGTTTTTTGGAATTTAACTTCATTAATAAATATTTATAATAATCTGCTTGAATATTTTTTAATAAATTTGATAACTCTTCTCTCGCTTTTAAAAATTCTGAAGACGAAGAAACTACTTTAATAATATTTCTAAAAGAAAAAAATACTTCTTGAGTTGGATAATATAATTCATCTATAAAAGATTTGTTTAATAGTTTAGAAGCTGTAGTTGGACTATACTCAAGTATTTGGGCAAAATTATTTTTATTTGACACAATGTATTCTTTTAATAATTCTGAATAATGATGTATTTTATCTCTGATATAAGCATCATAATCTTTTATTTGTAAAAAATGGTTTCTTAAACAACATTTTTTAATATCATTTCTAATAATTTCTTCAATATCATATAAAATACCCTCTATTATTGATACCCCCTCAACCCCTTCATTTTTATATACAGATAGCTCTAAATTTAATTCATCTATTTTTAATTTATATTCATCTAATTTATTTTGTAATCCAACAGAAACTTTTTTTGTAGTTTCATATTTTAAAGTAACTTCTTCTAATGATTTATTAAATTTATTGAATTGTTCTAATTGATTTTGTAAATTAAGAACTATTCTTTGTAAATCATCATGATTACTTGTTTCAGCGGGGTGGGTGGGTCTATTATCAGCTTGAAATTCAAATTCTGTACCTGCTACTTTTATTTTATTAATAAAAAATTTACCATGCCTTAATATAAGAAGGAATAATACACTTGCAATGATTACAACGAAAATAGCAAAAATAAAAGTATATAAATCCATTTTATCTAATTAAATTCTCATTTAGGTAATTTTCCCCATTTTTCAGCATTCTTTAAAAGCACATCCATAGTACCCCCCAATGGGTTTCTTACTGTAACTGTCTCTGGTTGCGTATTAAATATCCTAGCATTCCTTGTTTGTGATCTAAAACCTCTATTATTACCAGACGCTTTTATTAAAGATTGAATAGCATTTCTTTGAGTGGGTGTTAATTCATCTCTTTTTAATTCAAATAAAGCCATTACTTTACCATTATCAGGTGTTTTCATAACTTGCTCTATTAAATTATCATAAGTTTTCTTATTCTGTTCTGTAGCTTTCTTATCATCTAAAGCAGCTTGCATTCTATTAACTATAGCAGTAGAACCCGCACCTATTACACCTCCTAATCCCGCACCAATTAAAGCATCTCTTATTATTATCTTCTTATCAGGCAGTTCTTCACCTTTTCTAAATCTTTGTTTCTTCTCATCAAGGTAATCCCAATAACCATACATTAACCCGCTAATTCCACCTAAACCAACACCAATTAAAGCATTAGCACCTAAAGAACTAAAGTTTTCTTCCTCTTGCATAGAACAGATACAATTTTGCCCGTCAAAAAAATTATCTATCTCTAATGGAACATCTTTTGGCAACATTCTTACACTATTAAACGATTCTTCCCATTTATCTTTTAATATATCAAATAAAAATTGTTTATCTAATGCCATTATTCAAAATACCTTTTTATCATTTTTGTGCTATGCTTATCAGCATTACTTTGTTTCATAGTGCTTTCAATATCTTTTTTAACTGCTTTATTGAAACTATGAAGTTTTTTACCTAATTCTTTTAAGTGTTTAGGACTTAAAGAATCTATGTAATTATCTCTATCTTCTTTAAGAATCTCTAAATCTTTTTTGTACTTACTTTTAATTATATCTAAACTTTTTGGTGTTTTTAACTTATAGAAAGCATCTATTTTATCAAATGATGAACGTATATTTGCTCTGATAGAGCCAGCTTTATCGCTGTAATCATAATTATTCATAGCTTTAAGAGCATAAATCCCTGCTGTTACTATCATAAGTAAAGCTATCATTTTTTGATGATCTTCCAAGCCCCCCCATGGATTTCTATTAGGTACGATTATCTCACCATTATCAGGTAAAGGTTCTTCATAACCTTCATATAGTTTTCTCCATTTATATGGATCAGTTTCAGCGGGCTTTCCTTTAGATGGGTCTTCTGTAGTAATTTTTCCACCTAATCCTAATATCCATTTAGCCATTTGCGGATCAGTTTCAGTTAAAGGTTTAAATTCTTTTACTATTGAAAATTGTTTAGAAAAAGCTTCTTTAGCAATCAGATAGGCTAACTGTGAAAATTGTTTAGAGTTAATCTTAACGATTTCATTCATCAAATAATTCCATTTTTAGCTAATATATTATCTAATGTATTTGAGAATGCTTCTAATTCTAAATCTGATTCTATATCAGGTTCTAATTCATTATTCGATGAATCATCTTCTGGATCATTAATATTATGTTTACCGTTCATAGCTCTACTTAAGGCAATGCTACCAACCATAGCTACTTTAGCAGGTGTGTTTAATCTACCTGAAAAATCATTATTCTCTTTAATAACATTTTCTTTTAATATATTCTCTTTAATAACATTTTCTTTTGGTGTATATTCTTCAACTACTATAGTTTTAGATTCATCTGTTATTGGCTTAAAATCATTTTTATTTAATTGAGGATCATTCCCGTTCTGAATAAATTTATTATGTAAATGTTCCGCGCCTGTTCTAATGCCTAAAAGCCCAACTCCAGTACCAATCCCCACCGCTATATTAGGAATTATATTAGAACCATCTTTTTTTTTTTCACTAAAGTTTTGAATAACTTTATTTACTAATCTTGAAAAATTTTCTTTATTAGATTTCTTATCTATTTCTTTTTTAAGATTTTCTTCCATCTCTTTTTTAAGCTTATCTTCTTTTTTTTCTTGATCTAATGTTTTCAAAAATTTATTACCTCTACCAATACCTTTAAGATATCCGAATCCAGCACCTAATGTTCCACCTGCTCCAAGCGTACCAACTATAGCTGCCCCTTTCCTGAATCCACTACCAACATGCTTTCCAACAATTTTATCTCTTTCCAATAAAGCATCTATATCATCTTTAGCAGAATAATTAATAACTCTATCTACCAATCTTGAAAATGTAGCTTCAGATATTTCACCTTCTACTTCAGCATTTTCTATTTCAGGAGTTAATTCACCATGATCAGATCTATGATATGAAGCTGCATTAGATTCTGCTTCTTGTAAAGCCTGTTTTAATTCATTTTTAGTAGTGATACCATAACTTTTAGATTCTAATTCATTAAGGAAATGTTTTATATCTTTCTCATCATAACCTTTTTGAATCATATATTCCATTTTTTCTTTTATTATTTTAGACTCTTCTTCATTTGATATATCTGTTAAAGCATTACTTGTTATATTTTTTATATTTCTATCTTCTAATACTCCAGCTCTTGTTAAGTTTTTAGATATATTATTTAACCCTAAACCTAAAGCACCAGCAGAAGCTATACCGCCAGCTATCATTAATTTCTTTTTATTATTTTCTTCATCATCATAATAATTATGTCTTGCTCTTGATACTACTTTAGAAAATAATCGTTGTTGATAATCAACACCTAAATCATTTCTGTCATCTTGATTATCTGCTTTATATGGATCAAAAGGTATTTTCATTTGTCCTCCAGGTTTTCTTTGTAGAGTCATTTTATCAGTATCTCCTATAATTTTATTAGCCCACATCCTTGATCTTGTTCCCAAAGTGGGGAGATTTTGAATTTTATCTATTCTGCCCTCTTTTAGATTTTCAATATTCCTCTTTTGTTGAAATTCATAAATTGAATCCTCATGAGAAGGGGTTATCAAAGGTCTAAAATTATTAAGAGAACTCGGTTTCATTATTTTATTTCCTATATGAATGTTTAACTTTAGTTATTATTCTATTAACAGAGTTTGAAAAATTTATATTAAAATCTTCTGTTTTAAAATCTTCTGTTTTAGGAGCATGACCCATCATTTCGGCTCTATCCGCAGAATTTTTTAACAAATCCTCAATATGTTCTCTGTCTATTTCCCCGTTATGATTCTCTAAATGTTTATTAATATTTTTTAAATCTTGCCCCAATAATCTAATATCATTTTCCTTACCTTTTAAATCAGATGTTTCAAATGCCGATTTTAATTCATTTTGTATTTTCGAATATTCATCCATATCTTTTTTGTACTTTTCAATATCATCATAATCTTCTAATTTTGGCATGGGTATTTTAGTTGCTATCTTTTCAAAATATTTTCTAGCAGTATAACTAGGATCAAATGTACTACCTACAGTATCAGCTATATCATTTCTTTTAGCAATAGCTGTTCCCGCACCTGCTAAACCTAAAGCAGTTGCTCCAGCTATTTTTAATTTCTTTTTATCCTCTTCTCTTTTAGAAAAATATCTTTCTAATATCCTGTTTAATTCTTGTGAAAAATAAGTATTTTCCATTGATGACCTCGACTCTACACCTTTACCTTTGGTATATGAAGTTTTATAACCATCCCCAAATTGACCTTTTAAAGCAGTTTTAAAATTAGATCCGTGTTGTTTTATAGTGTCTATAGGGTTTTTTAATCCAAGCATAGAAAATTCCTTATTGGTATTTCTACCATCAATAAAATTATTTTTATTTTTATTTAATTTATCGAAGCCTTTCGGATTTTGTCTAACTGATTTCACTGTTTTATCTTTATTCTTAAAATCCGTTTTTTCAGCTTTTTTAAATTTATTTTCTTTATAATTAAGCCTTGATTTTATATCATCACTTAATTTTTTCTTTGTTTTTGTAAAGAAGTTTTTTTGGGCTGTATTAGATTTATTTATCTCTCTTTCACGCTTATCTTTATTCTTTACTTTTATAATTGTATCATCTAAAGCTTTTTTCATGATAGCACTATCATTTAATAAACTTTTAGATAATACAGGTTCTAATATAGAATTACCTTTATTTCCGTTAGATGATTTAGATTCATAGCCGCCTTTTTTTTTCTTGTTCAAAATCTACCACCTAATTAAACTAAAGTTTCTTGCCTTTACATATTCCTCAACTGCTCTTTCTATCTCTTCATCACTTTTACCACCTTCTTTCATCTGTAAAACAATATTCTTTATAACATCTTCATCTGCATGTGATAACTCTTTACCATTAGATTTCATTTCAGCTAACTTAGGAATAATAAACTTATTTAATGCTATCCCGCCAGCAGTCATCAGCATAGCTTGTCTTGCCATACCTCTGGCATTCTTATAATCCCTATATGTTTGTAAAGCCGCTAATTCAGCTGCTGTTAATTCTGATAAAGGTTTAAGCCTTACTTTCTCACCTAATTCAACTGCTTCTTTTGCTCTCGCATGCTCTGCATTAATATCTTCAGCTGATTGTCCTTGCATATATCTTTTTAATAAATAATCTTTTTTCTTATCGCCCCATTCATATAGATCACCAAGTTTACCCAATCCTTTACCTGGAGCCATAGGAAGTTCATCTAATATCTTTAATGCTTTTTGTGCTTTCTCATTACCTGTGTTAGCTTTACTTTGAACTCCTAAATGAATAACAGCACCCCCTGTACCGCCCCCTAAAGCACCTATACCTACATATTTTTTTAATATATCAAGTTTTTCACTATCACTTAATTTTCTTTCAAGTTCTTTTTCTTTCTTTTTTATTACCTTTTTAGCAAGAAAATATCCACCTATACCACCTAATCCCGCACCTATAACGCTTGAAGAAATAGCGTTGAAGTTTTCAAGCTCATTTTTGTTATTGTAATACATCCAATTCCCGTATTAGTTAAATAGTTCATATAATTGCTGCCCATTCAACTTACCTTCTCTACATAAAGAAAAACAAAAATGTTTAAATTGAGGATTAGATATATTAGGCATATAACCGTATTGTCTTTCAAAAGATGAGAATAACAACGACTTTAATTTATCTGATATTCCTTTATTATACTTTTTACTACCTATATGACTCAATAAATTAGATTTGAACGCTTTAGTATTTATACCTTGAGCAGCAATTGGTCTTTCAGTACCATCCTCTTTAAGAACATAATATGTACCATCTCTCTCAAATGCCTTACCACCTTGTAAGTTTATATTATCAGCAACTTGTTGTGATGTAAGACTGCGCAACTCAGGCATTTTCTGTATATAAGTTGCTAAGTCAGGATCCATATCATTTATTTTCTTTACGAAATTATTCAAATCATTTTGATTTCTTAAATTTTTACCTTGGGAATTTATTAGACCTATTAATTTTTTCCTAGCTGTTAATTGTTTCACCATTGTTTCTTTTTCAGAATTCTTTTTATAATTTCTATCTTTTTTCAAAGTATTTATAATATCTTGTAAATGTTCAGGGTCATTATAATCAGCATTCAAAGCTCTATTAGATCTTTCTTGATGCTCTGTACTGTTAGCATAAGAAAGTTTTTCTTTTCTTTTTTTAAGATTTTTTAACAAATTAGCTCCACTCAATTTAGTATCTATATCTAAATTATCAGCTATGCTTTTACTTCCTGCTTTTGATTTTACTTTATTAAGTTGTGTCTTAATCATGTTGATCTTATTTTCATCTCCTGAATCTACAGCAGTTTGTAATTCAGACACTAACTTTTCATAAGTTTTATAATCTTGATATGCTTTACTTACTTTTCTATTACCACTGCTCCAATTTTTCTTATTATTATCATTATTATTGTTAGTAGTGATAGTAGGGTAATTTCCTCTTTTTCTGCTTATGTTTATAGCAGCCCCACCAAGCCCCCCAGCAAGTAATCCCATACCTGCGGATTTTTTAACTTCATCGGATAAAAGTACCCATTTAGCTCTACTCATAGGATCTCTGCCTTGAGCCCTTTCTCCTGCAGCATACGCGTCATAAAGTTTATTCTTATTTAAAGCAGCCATAAGCCCAGCACCGCCACCTGCTATAAGTCCACCTATAGCAGCCCCTCTAGCAGCATCACCAGCAGTAGCAAAATGCTCTTCATTATAAGAATAATTTATAACTCTATTCATAGCATTATTAAAGAAACCATTTAATGCTGATAAATATTCATTTTCTCTCGCTTTTAAGAAATCAGAAAAGTTAAGTGTAGATAAAGAATTGTTATACTTAAATCTCATTTCATTTTCTGCTTTTATAGAAGCATATTGTAATAAGTCGTCTAAGTCATGACCTGTTAATGAGAACACAACTTCACCTTTATCATTAGAGAAATTAGCCATAGGGACTGAAGCTGGACTCACACCTATTCTGAAACCTAAAGCCCCTGTTCTACCACCTTTAGCTACCAAGTTAATACCAGCTCCTATCAATCCACCTCTTAATAAAGAAGTTTTAAGATTATTAACAGTACCTATTGTATAAGCATCTTTACTTAAAGGTTCAATACCTTTATTTCTGCAATTTTCAGCATAATCATCATATGATAGTCTTCTTGTTAAAGCAGATAAAGCCAAATCAACAGCTGCACCTGCTATACCACCTGTTACAGAAGTAGAAACTAAATCAGCAGTATATTGATCTATAGGTTTTTTATCTAAAGCACCTTCACCCTTTTTAATCCATTTTCCTATATCAGATGAATAACCTTTTCCGCCTATATAGAAAGAGCCTGAAAAATTATTTATTGTATTTTCAACATTAGCAAAGAAAGCTGATGAAAAATTATCAGACCCATTAACTAAAGGTTTAAATCCATTTATACTTTCATTGCCTGTAACCATTGGTCTATAAGCGTTTATCTCTTGTCCTTGATTAGGATCACCTGTTAGTTTATAACTATTTATATCATCACCTTTATTGTCTGCTATTAAAGGTTCAGGTTTATTCAAAGCACTTGAACCTTTTGTTTGGGGTTTAAAACTATTTATATCATTATTGTCTATATTTGTTAATGGAATAAAAGTATTCATAGATGATTTATCATTGCCTGGGGTTTTAACAACACTAACAGCATCTTCTTCATCATCTACCTTTTTAGTATCCATTCCATTTGTAGCTTTAGCTATAGTTTCTGCTACATCAGGGGAGGGTGTACTTATACTATCAACCAAACCCATCGCTTTAGAAACAGCTTTATTTTCAAGATCAGTATCCTCTTCTACACCAGTTTCACTATAATTAACTAACTTTACCTTTAAATTCTCTAATGCAAGTATACCATTTTGTAAAGTTTCTACTTGTGCTTTCTCATCTACTGAGAAATTTTGTTGAGGTATATTAGCATACTGATTAAGTATCCCGCTAAAAAGATGTATACCTTCTTCATAGTTATTGTAAATATTCATTAAATCTTGATTCATAAAGTTTTCCCTCATCTCTAAATTATAACATTATGCTGATTGCGTAGAGCCTGTGTCTAATGGCATAGTATTAATATACAATAATCCGTATTTTATTGCTTTAGGGTATTTGACATAAACGTCTACTCTAAGTACATTATTTGCTTTCATCTCTTCTGTATTATTTGAGCTATCACAAACAACCTGATATCCATCCATAGCAAATATCTGGTTATTTATACATCTTGTTTCAATAAAACTTGAAAATTGTTTAATTAATCTATTTCTAGTAAAAAAGTCATTTTTCAAACCTAAATAAGTATAGAATATTCTATCTAAACCATGAGCTACAGCATTACCCATTCTAACATTCTGCTCTTCTGAATAAGAAGACTTAAAGCTTTGAGTAGTAGTATTATCGTTAATATGATAAGGGTATACACCGTCCCCACCTTTAACAGTAGCTATTTTATATTTATCAACTAACTCTTCTCTATCTTTTTTAGATGGAAGGATTAAATGATCCCCTTCAAGTGTTCCATAATTAACACCCATTTGTGCACAGAATTCAGTTGATCCACCTGAATAATTAGTTATCAATGCTCTTAAAGCTAATCCTGATCCATTAACTTCAAAAGCAAAATTACCTACGTTACCAGTTCTTACTTTAGCCCAAACTATTCTACTGAATCTACTATTCATTGCTAAATTAGCAGCATATTCTTTTATTTTTTGGAAACCAGCTTGATTATATTCATATTCAGTAGGTAAAGAAATCATATTAAGCATAAACAATTTATTAGCCATTTTATCACAAGCAATTGCTATACTTGGATGTGCTTTACCCGCATCCCAAATTACATCAAACCAATGGTTCTCTAATTCTTCTAATTTATTTATGGCATCTATATAATCATTAACAGTAGCCTTTCTTGGTGTAATATCTTTACCCCATTTAAAAGTATCTAACTGTTCTAACATTTGAGTACCTTCTAATTTGATAATATCTAAATAATCATATTTAACTCTATCAAAATAAAGAGCCCTGCCATATCCATCAACAGCAGCTTTATCAAAAGATATATCCCAAGAAGAAGTTCCATCTTTGAAACCTAAAGTTAAGTTATATACGTCAGTATTAGTATATTCTGCTAATTTTTTATAACTCATTGAGAAAGCGTCTACTGTTGTAGAGAATTTCTGTATAACAGCAAATTGAGCTGATGAGTATTGTTTCTCTTCACCTTTAATAAAATCAATTCCCTGTGCGTCTACATCAATATCAGACAAGAAACAATAATTATTTTGGTAAGTAGCAAAATCAGAATTATATAGAGGTAGCTGCCCTTCTAATAATTCCTTAAATTCTAAGAAAGTAACTGGGGTTTTGCTTAAAGGTATTCTATAATCTGCTTTAACTTTAGGTAAATATTTACCTACATAAAATACAGCGTTATTTATTTTCAACCAGAAATCACTATTTTTCATACTACCTTCCATCTGTGAATCAGATAGGAAGTCATACTGATAAGTAGTTTTGGCACCGTCAGGTGTGATTTCAATACTTTTAATATCTGAATTAGCTCTGGTACCTTTATTTATAGTATCTCTCTTTTCAAAGTAAGCTTCAAATGAACCCATTGTAGATAGCTTAAATACATCAGGTCTATACTCTAAATCATCATTCTCATCAGTATCGAAGTTTTCTATTATCTTCATTATTGCTTTCAAAGCATTCATAGGGTTTTCACTTAATGATATCTCTATTTCACCATCTTTAGCTAATTCAGAAGGCACCCCGACTGAGAAATGATATTTAATATCTATTCCATTTAACTCTTCTTCAGTTAATTGAGTTTTTACTATCTTAGTAACTGTTACTTTGTCTATCTCTAAATCTTTACCTTCAATATAAATACGTCCTATATAGTTAGCATCAAATTCAGGTACTGTTATATTTTTAGCAATTAATGAATCAGTAAAGTCTAAAGGTACAACACTAACTTCATCTCTACCAACACTAACAACTAAGTTCCTTGTTAATCCATCATTCGTATTAGTAAGCTTTATACTGCCTATTTCTACTTTATAAGAAGTAAATTTTTCTACATTTATTAAATCTATAGTTTGTACTTTATCTGTTTTTTGATTTTCTATAAGTACAGGAGTTTCTACAGGAGGGGGAGGAGGTAATGGGTCTTTATGGAAATGAAGTTTAATAGTACCTGTAGTAATATCATCATCAGCATCAAATATACCAAGCCCATTTCCACCATCTACAACTTTAAGATGTTTTTCACAATAGCTATCTATAGTCCATTTACCTTGTATATCTTTATAATGTATTACTAATCCGCCATCACCTCTTACTTCAGGCATTAAAGTATATGAATTTTGAGTATCTTGTACTTTACTTAATACTTGTAAGAAGAATAATCCAGCATCATATCCTTCAGTTACAGTATTAGAAAATATAGCTACAGGATCATTCAATCTTGTAGGGTTAAAAGAACCATCGCCTTGAAAATAATAAGTAGTTCCTCTAACTTGTAAATAATCCCCTGTGGACATTTTTGATTTAGCCACATTTGAAACTATTTTATATTGGTTAACATTTTCAGTTACAGTAACAGAGAGATTAGGAGAGAAAATCCATTCTTCTCTAGCTAACAAAGTCATATTATTTGTTTTAAGCAAAGTAATATTATCTTTAAAATATTTATAAGCATTAGCAACTAACTGGTCAACAGATTTCATTGTATGCACTTGAATATGATTAACAAATTTAGCTTTTTCAGTTGGTTCCATATTATCTATAGACCCAACATAATACATATCAGCACCATAAGCTATATAATAATAATCTAATTTATCTAACCATTCTTTAATTTCTAGAGTCCAGTATTTTGGTACAAGTTCATTTGATGAAGTAAATAATAACAATTCACCAAGAGAGCTAACCCCTTGTTTCATTGCCATAGAACCTACTCTTCTACCGTAAGCAGCAGTATAATTAAGTATATAACAAAAATGTTTTACAGTATCATCTTCAGTCACTTGAACCTCTGATGTAGTTAAACATTCAGATGTAAAATGAGGAATACCTGAATATTTAATTGGTTCAAATCTTCCTGATTTACTATCGAAAAAAGTTATAATATTAAATCCAGTATCTACAGCAGGGGCTGCATACACAATGTCGGTATTAGGGATTTCAATCTTAATATTTGGTTCTGACATAATTATCACACCTCTCTTGTATTAAATATTTGAGCTTGAGATTTAGTATCACTATTTAATTCCTGTTTAGGAATAGGTTTATCAAGTAAAACCTTAAATTCATCTCTTATTTCATCTATAGTATCTACACCTACATTTCCATTAATAGGGGAAATATCTCCATGAGGTGTAATATTTTCAAAATCATTCATTCTATCATGACACATACCATGCTTTTTCATAACATGCACTACAATACCGGCCATATCACCAACGGGCTTATGCTCTAAGAAACTAAAATTAGGATTTTGAACTCCTCTAAAAAAATTACCCACATTAGCTACAAGAGCCCCCGCACCTTCTCCTATTTTATCAGCAGCTACTTGTTGTGCTTGCACTTTTCTTTTATCAGGGTCTGGATCCAAACCTACATAAGAGGCATAAGTATCAAATTTTTCCCTCAAACCTGACCCTGTTATTCCTGTTTTTTCAGGTTTTTTAGCGAAATTAAACGTAGAGAATTGGCTATATCTCTGAGATTTTTGAGCTAATACATTATCTATATTTTCCCCAATATTAGCCAATTTATTTGTACTTTCACCTTGAGAAGCTTTACTTAAAGCATCTGCTGTTTCTATAGGTGCTTTAGCTGCTCTAAGAATATTAGCTGCTCCAGATATATTCTCCCCAAGTGTTTTACTTTTAATGAAATGCTTATTTACCTGATTAGCTAACATAAGATTTCCTCTTGCTGCATTTGTAGCCTGATTAACTGTACTAATCAAATTATTAAACTTATTAAACTGCATAGGTGCCCCATCCATTGGAGACATGCCTGTGGGAGGTAATCCTGTTATTGATGGATCAGCTACTGCAGGATTAGTTAAACTCGCATCACTATCTTTTTCTATATATTGATAATTCTTAATAAATTCATCTGCTTTATAAACACTAAAACCTGATTTTAATGAAGCTACATAATCACCAGGATTTATTATTACACTTGATTCAGAATCAGATAATTTAAGAGTACCATCTTCCATTGAAACTAATCTATATCTGCCATTGTTACAAAACTCTTCCATATTCTGTAAGTTATTACCTACATATTGAATAGCAGTTATTGCTTTAGGTATTTCAAGATACCATTGTGTTTTAGCAGTATCCAACTGTATTTCAGGTTTAGGAAGCTCTTGAGGTACTGTCTGTTCTGGAGTGGGGGCATTAACTGGTGGTGGAGTAAACCCACTCATATCATCAAAATTCTTCCACTGAATTGGTAAATAGTACCATGGTTTTGAAGTGTCTATAATATTTATCATTAATCAATTCCTTATCTTATTAGACTCATTAATTCTTGTTTAGCTTCAGGGTCTCTCATAGCTGCTAAATATTGCTCTTTAGTTAAACTTGAAGCTAAACCTCTTGAGAATAAAATACTTCTATATGTATCAAAACTTACTATACCAAAGTTTTTAGCTATAGCATTTTTAAGAACTAAAGACATATCATTTTTTATAGCATTATTAGAAAAGTTTTTCTTATCATCTTTCTTTTTTAGCTTTTTAGTTCCGTCTTTAATTTTTTTATCTAACTCAATCCCCTTCAAAGTATCTTTTGAAGAGAAAGTATTATATCCATTCATTCTTGCCATGTATTCTTTTTGATAATTATTCACAACTTCAGAAAAGTTTTTAGTGCCATCATCAGCAACGTCTAAAATTCTTGGCAATTCTACAGGCTTATCTGAAAATAATGCTTGTTGATAATTTTCAATTAATTCTGAAAGTAACATTGTATCCTCACTAAATAATTTTTTTTCACCACGTTTAACTCTATTGATAGACGCTAATACTATTTTTCCTGCGTTTCCTATTCCTCTATAGATATTAGTATCTGTACCCCTTGGGTATATTTCTTTATCATATATTTCATTAGCTTTATTTATCAATTTATTATAATGTTCTATATTTGTAGCTTTAGCCGCCCTATTTTCTAAACCTTGTGCTTTTTCATAATAAGGTTCTTTTTCAAGATTATCTCTACTAATATGCTGTTTAGTTAAATCGACATTTTTCTTCATTCTACCCATTGTTTTAGATAACATCTCTTTAACAGATTGTTTATCACTTTTATCTTTACTGCCTATTTGAGGCAATTCCATTACAGCTTCTGTGGCAAACTGTTTAGCATATTTATTTACTAATTCTACGTAAGTCATTTTCCTAAAAAGTACCTTTTCATATCATCTTTAGAGAAATTAATTTCTCTTCTTTTCTTATCATAAATTTTGTATCCAGTATACCCTAAACCACCTAAAGCAGCAGCACCTGTCCCTAATCTAACATACTTATTACCTAAAACTGGATTAGCATCGGCTTTTTCCTTAATATCACCTAATTCAGCTTTAAGTTTTTCAGTCATGTCTATTTTTCCATCTCTATTTAAATCATATTCAGATGTATTTTCAGGTCCTATAGGTTGATCATATACTTGCTGCCCATTTAATTCTATATCATTAGCATCATCTATCTCAACATCAGCATCAAAATAATAAGCTTTCATTCCATCTATTAAATCACTTAATTTGTTATACCTATCAGCACTGAATGTTTTCTCTATAACGGGTTTAGAGAAAGTATTACTATAAACTTCATCAACTAAACTAGAAAAACTTTTATATTTTTTCTTCATAGCTTTTGCTCTCTCTTTTTCATATTTTTCATGACTCTTTATAGCCCTATTGGCCTTTTTTTCATTTACCAAACCATAATCATCTAATTTATTAGAAACAGCTTTATTTATTGCTTGTCCTGGTCCAAGTCTACTAGCTGCGTAACCACCGACACCACCAACAATAGCACCTTTAGCACCAGCACCAACAAATTCTAATATAGATGGTTTTGGTGGGGGTGGCTCACCTCTTTCATAAGCTTCTCTTGCCCTATCATTGTATTCTGCTAAAGCTCTTTCATATGCAGCCCATGTAGCCCCGCCCCCGCCTATCAAAGCACCTATAACAGGTAAAGCATTGCCCGCTCTGCCAAGAGTTTTTCTATCCATTTCGTTTTTAGGATTCTCTTTTATAAGCTCATTTGTATCTTTTTTACCTTTACTTTTACTAAAGTTTTCTGCCATTGAGAAAAACATATATCTAACATCATCACCTGTTATATTAGGCAAATCATTACATTCAGAAAAATCAATTACAGATAGCAAATCATTATCTATATAACTAAAATTATTAGGATAATATTCTAATACTTCAGAGAAGAATTTCTTTTTGGTATCTTTGTCACTATTATCAGTAACAGTAAACTTAGAACCTGTTAATAATTTCCTAGCACCTGCATCTATACTAGCAGCTGTATCATTAGCTATTTTACCAATAACAGGAGTTTTACCAACTATAGCCCCACCTGCACCGCCTATAGCAGCACCTTTAAGAATAGCCATCAACGCACCTTTTGATAGATCAGGTGGAGGAGGGATGGGCATACCTTGCTCCATAGCTATCTTTTTCTCCCTATAATATTTCATTTTAAGTTTATGTCTTAATTTAGCTAATTGATATATTATTCCAATTCCAGCACCCAATCCTGCTGAAGTCATTAACTTTGTAGTTTCAGAACCATCTTTTGTTTGCTCTAAAGGTTTAGGGTCTTCTTTTTTACTAAAATTATATAATTTTTCTACCATAATTAATCCTATACATTAATAAATTATAGCTTATGTAAGCGGTCTATTATACATAGCTTTTAGATTAAGTTGAAATACATCATTTATATATGATTCAGGCTGCTCTATAACTGAATATATATACTCAGTATCTCCGTAAACAAATATTATTTTATCATTTCTTTTATATTCAACTTCTACTACTTTTGGTAAAACTATCTGCAAACCTGGGTCCATAGCAAAATAACTGTTACCTTGATTCTGTCTCAATACAGTACAATGCATTTTGTAATAATCATAATCTTCACTATATTCAACTCTTTGAGTACCATCCAATCCATCCATATAATCAATAATACCTCTTTCAGGTTCAAAATTAGCTTGCTCTGGATATAACTCTTTTATTGAGCTTCTTCTATCTCTTGGCTGTGTCCTGCGTTTAAGGAAATCTTTCATTGATTCCCCCTCTCCTTGTGCTATATCTGTAGTATTTTCATAAACAACTTCACCTGTTTCTTTAGTTATGGGCGAAGTTCTTTTAAGGGAGCAGTAAATAATAGGTCTGCCCGTTATTATAGAAGAATATTTAACAGCACCTACAGAAAGGCTCGCTACATATTCATTATATAAATCAACACTACTTTTTGCCATTTATCTTCCATAATTTGTATTACCTGAAGTTAATCTCTTAATATTAAGAGCAGCTAATAAAGCTGTACCTGCTAAAGGAATACCAACTTTTAATGCTTTTCCAGTTGAAACAAAAAATCTTTCTAACTTATTTAAATCACTATCATCATTTTGTCCCCTGAAATCTCTTTTATAATGCCCATCACCATAAGTATTTTTTCCAGAAGGATTAGTTGATTTTCCAACTTGCTGATCCACTACTTGATTGATTGATGGAGAACTGTTATTATAATTTCTTATTTCTCTTAACAATACCCTAAACTCTGAGTTAGCTTGAGATAGCTGCTGTTCTTTAAGATTAGTAAGTTTTGACATTATTGCTTGAGGATCATAAGTCCCAAAAGGCTCATTTAAATGAGATTTTTGTAATGACCTAAATTTATTATGTAATTCAGGGGCATCTTTCTCATCAGGTAATTCTTTAAATATTAATCTTAAAGTATTTTGCAACTCATTTCTTGATTCAACTACAGAGAAATTTATAAGAATACCTCTTCTCTCCATTATTTCTGAGAAATAAAATAATGAAGATTTACTTGAAGTTTGAGCTACATCTGATTTCATATCATCAAAGAAACCCGCCAATTCACCTACAAACTCTGCCATAGCATCTTTATTTTCACTTGTTAAAACACTTAAAGATTTTGCCTTATACTTTTCGTATTTTTTTCTATATTTTGTTAAAAGTACACTGTAAGAAGGATTAACTAATGAAGTTTTGTAAAATAAAACATCTGCTAAATCTAAAGTAGTTCTTATTCTTTTCTTTAAGTCAGCTAATTGATCATGTATATCTTGCTCTGAAAATTGTTGTAACAATGTGCTAAACATATCCATTTTATCAGCTTGTTTCATATCATGCATAACACTTCTAGCTAATGTCTCTAAACCTTCACTTAATGATTTAAGATCTTCATATTTAGTAGTACCTGTTTTACCATTCCACATAACTTGTATATATTTCTGATAAGTTGGGTAGTATTCATTTTTAACAGATTCAGGGGCATTTAAGAATACTTTATCAAAAGCTTTTTTAGCTCTCATTAATGCTCTTTTATACCCACCAATATTATTCCCACCAAGTTTGAAATTATTAAGATTATTAAGTTCATTTCCTAATTCAACACATGCTTCCATACCTTGATCTACAGAGAAATGTCTTGTCTTAAATTTAGGTTGTACTTTATTCAAATCTTTAGCTATTCTATTACCAATGTTTCTTAAATCTTTATATAAATCTTTAAGCTCACTCATAAATAAGCTATCTATTTTTTCTTCAAACTCTGTAGTAATAAAATTAGTATACTCATCTCTATATTTAGCTTTAACCTGATCTATTTCTTTATTACCTGGACTATTAAAGAATTTATCTAATGAGAGTTTAGATTGTACTATCATCCCTTTGAATTGATTAACATCTAATTTATTTTGTTTTAATCCAGTCATTATTCTCATTCCAATATTAACAAACATATTGATGGCCATAACAGGCATGTAAATTTTTGTAATAGCTGCTAAAGGATCTATATGAGGTATGTCCTCACTAAAGTTTTGTTCTTTACCAACTCTTTGATCTACGTTAATAGTGGAAATATTAACACCTACAGGAGATTCACTAAAAGACTCATGAGTTTTATTCTTAAAGTCTTTTAATGCTGATGAAGTTATTTTATGTAATTTATTATTAATACTTTTTACATCATCTAACTTATTTCCACTAATTTTTTCATTATATTCTTCTTTAATAAATTCCTGATATTCTTTAGCTACATTAGAGTTAATTTTATTATCATGTTGGAAATAAGTATCTAATAATTTCTTATTAGACTCTATTTCACTCTTAATTCTTTTCAATGTTAAACTATTATCATCGGCGTCTGCTATAGCTTTTGATACTACAGATATACCACTTAAAGCCATTATTAATTTAGAAGCTTGTTTAACACTGACAGGATCAGTAGAATTCTTTAATGTTTCTTTCACAATATTATCAATATCAATATATTTTTTATTTGGCATACCTAATCTCATAGCAACACTATCTATATAAGATTCAGCATCTTGAACTACATCATCAGCATATTCACTTACTATATCCCTACCACTAACATCACCATTTAAGTCTTCAGAAAATGCCACCATTTGAGGTTTATCCCCAGCACTTGGATTCATTATCATCTTTTCATCTTTATATTTGCCTTTTATCTTATCATTTAAAGCATTTAAAGCAGCATTTGTACCAGCTTCTACAGCCACTTGTTCCCCTATACCCCCAATTATTCTTCCTATATTACTAGCAGTAGTCTTAGCACCTGTTATTACTTTTGGATTAGTAACAACTTTTTTTGCTATACCACCTAATACTTGTTTCCCACCAACTCTAGCAGTTACACCCAATAATGGTCCCGCAAACATTTCAGTAGAGAAATTATTCATCTGATTAAAAGGAGGTATTTCATGTAGTTTATCCAATAAATCTTTTACAAAAGTAAATAAAACATTATGTAATTTCTTTATTTCATCTACATGCCATGATTTAAGTAATGGATAATATTTAGTTACTATTTCTTTATATCTTGGTTCTATTTCTTCCATCATAGGTTTAATAGTCTCAACTTTAGGGAGTCTAAAAAATTGATCTAATAGCCTTTTAATTCTGGCAACAGCGTCTTTATATTTATCCATATTAAGGTCATCAACCGTTTTAAAGTAATTAAGTTGAAATAAAGCAGAATGTGCTTCTTTATACCATTTAACAATAGATAACATTCTTTTATCTACATAATCATCATATTCAATAAACCCTTTACTAGGCTGTCTAAATTTATGAACCATATATCCAGCATACCCGCCCGCACCCATTAATCCTAAAGCTGCTCCTGTATCTATTAATTTATTACCAGTGGATAAAGTTTTAACGCTTTCATGGACTTTATTTTGTTCTTCTTGCTCATTTGCTTGTTTTTGTTGCTCTAATTTTTGTTGCTCTAATTCTTTAACTTCTTGCTCTTCAGAGTTTACATCATCTACATCAACATCAAAAAACTTTGGTGAATAATAACTATTCCAATATAATTCACTTGCTATTAATTCTTTCATATCGGTAGAGAAAAAATCATTATCTGTATAAACTAATTTAACAGCTTCATTAGTCGGATCTAAATCTTTTATTTCACCGATAATATCATTAGCTACTCTTAATAATTTTTCAGCAATAATATCTAATAAATCTTCAGTTGCATTATCAATATCTTTATAAGTATCTTCTATATAGTGCTGATAATCATTAACATATTTTGATTTAATTGATTCTATTAAAGCTGTAGTTTGAGTTTGAAAAAAATTATCTAAAGCATTTTTTAATTCAATTACATACATCTTTCTTGTATCAAAATCAGGATCAACAGTGGTGACTAATTGGTTTACTTTACCTACTAAATCAGATAAAGCAGTTGTAGATTCTTTATCAACAACATCTTCCCCTTCTAAATGTTGAGGTTCTTCAGCAAAATCTTTTTGTACGTTAGAAAACATTGCGTGTACTGCTGAATCTAAATCATTATAGATCTTTATTAATCCTTTAGAAGCTTTACTTAATCCTTTATAATTATCAGATTGAATACTATTAGTAAAAGTTGTCATTATAAACTTTTTATATCTTGGAGAAAACTTTTGTTTAATAGATTCTATCTCTTCATGATCTTTAGATTTAAAGAAAGAATCTAATTTATTTTTAAGTTTATTAATAAGCCCTCTATATTCTTTTACTTTAGATCTATCACCTTGTAAATCAAAAGCTCTAACAGCTTCATAAGCAGTTTTTGCTTCATCAAATATACTTTTCTTACTAAATTGTTGTGATGTTACGTTATTCATAGAAATTAAATCTCCGTTTATAATGGCATTTAAGTATTTATCATCAGGATTAACCTCTGTACCTCTTTTAACTATCTGTCTAACAAGAGGCTCAAAGTTTTTATTTAATCTAATTATCAGTTCTGTGTCTTGGCTATTTATAACATTATTATATGATTCCTTAAAATTAGCCCAAGCATTCTTAAATTCTTTTCTTACTTTATCTAATGATTTTATTTTAGAATCAGCACAATATTTAAAATACTTATCTAATATATTCTTAACTGAAATAATATTTTGAATATATTCTGGTGACCCTTCTTCGATACCTTCAGGGTTTATTAATAATAAAGCAGAAAAATTCATTTGGTTTTTCACTCTTAACATTCCCTCAACTGCCTTGTCATAAGGACTTATACTAACTATATCTTTAGCAAGTTTATTTTTTAATGTTTTTAATTTAGTATATATCAAAAGTATATCTGACTTGGATGGGTTTTTATCCTCTATCTTATCAGTATACAGTTCTCTCATAATATCATAAAATTCTCTTTCATGAGTAGCTTTTATCCTATTTATATTTTCTTCAGGGAAATTGTTTCTAAAAAATCTTTCTAATATTTCTTTTGATTTTTTAATATTTGATAATAATAATTGTTCATCAGATTGTTGATTAACTGATAAATCTTCATCATATATAAAAGACATAACGTCCAATACAATATTCATCCCTTGGGGTGTATCAGTCATCTGCATTTCTTAATCCTTGAAAATTAGATTTTTCATCCATATATATAAAAATTGAATCATCTAATTTTTTAAATGCTGCTACAACTTTATTACTATAAATAGTTAAATCAGTAGCATTAGATATTAAACCTTTTTCTTTCTTTAAATACATTTTAGCTTTCTGTAAAAAATCTATTCTCTTATTAAATAAAAGAGAGGCTTTTTCTCTATTTTTTGTGGCTATCATATATTTAACACCATTTTCTATATATGTAGGAATACCTTTTTCGTATACAAACTCTTTACCGTTTATATCTAAAACATTTCTTTTTTTATTTCTGTTTGCTATAGCTTTTTGAGTTACAAATGATTCTATACCATCATTAACTGAAGAAACTGTTTTATTTACTAACCCTAACCCTTTATTTAATCCTCTATGTAAAGTATTCTTCCCATCTCTTACAACATTTATTAATTTTTCTTTTTTATTATATCCGCTAAAATATTTTGCCACAATCTCATCTGCAGTCTGACTAAAAGAATTATAAATAGAAGAATGATAGTCAATATCATCTTTATTTTTTTCATTAATTATTTTCTTTTTAGTTTTATTTGATAAATCTAATCCTGTACCATCAAATTTATACATACCACCTTCACCAAATCTAGTACCTACGTTTTGTACCCTATCAGACCAAGTACCAGCTTTATTAGGATTAGAAAAATTATTAATCATTAATCACCTTGAAAAAATCCCCTGCTAACATATAACTACCAAAATGTACTTATATGACTTTTCCTATATTCATAACATTTTCATAATAACTTTTAAAAGTTAAGATTATTTATCTTATGAGAATATTAGGCGTAAATTCCCCTGTTAGCCCAAGGTATTTGAGATTCAAACTTGCGTTCAAATCTCTATCTATTTCATTACCACAATGAAAACAAACATAAGTTCTTTCACTTAATTTTAAAGACTTCTTTTTACATCCGCATCTACTACAAGTTTTAGAAGAAGGATAAAAAGTATTAGCTTTTATAAGTTCAATATTTTTCTTTTTACATTGATATTCTAAAAACTCTTTAAAATATCCCCATTTAGAGTTAAGTATGGATTTAGCTAATTTGTAATTTTTAACTAAACCTTTTATGTTTAAATTTTCAACAGTAATAAATTTTGGGTTTAATTTTACCAGTGAATTTACTACACTTCTTACGTATTCAGTTCTTATTCTTGTTAATTTATAATAAGTCTTTTGTAAGAAAGCTATTGTCTTTAAAGCATTTTTTGATATTGTTTTTTTGTTAGCAATCTCCTTTTTAATAAATCTTTTATTGTCAAAAGAATACATAGATTCTTTTTTCAATTTCTTTTTTTCTTCTTTAGATAATTTTTTATATTGTTTTTTATAAGATTCATCTCTTCTAAACTTTTTCTCTCTTTCTTTTTTACTTTTCTTTTTTCCTAATCTTCGGCTCAATTCTTTATTTAAGTGTTTAATTTTTTTTTCTAACTTTTTAATTTTTGTACTTGTTTTATTTATATTTTCAAAAACTCTTCCATCAGAAACAACAGCAAATTCTTTTAAACCTAAATCAACTCCAACCCCATCTGTGCTTTTTACAAAATTATCTATTTCGGTTTCTTTTATCTCTACTCTTAAACATATATAAAAATTATTGGCTTCTTTTACTAAATTACCTGACAAAATCTTACAATTTTTAGGTAAATAGCCGTATTCATATATTCTTAACCACCCAAATATAGGAATTTTAATTCTATGTCTTTCAACTTTTATATGATTGTCATTCACGAAATAAAAACTAACATTATCTCTTTTTCTTTTATAATTTGGATAACCTTCTTTTGTTTTGAAAAATCTTTTGAAAGCTATTTCAGCACATCTCATCCCATCTTTAAGATTTTTTTGAGAAGCATTTTTAATCCATTTATATTCAGGGTTATCTAATAAGAATTCATGATTAAGCCATTTTTCAAATTCCATATAACCTAAAAACTTTTCACCATTTTCATAATTTGTTTTATTTTTAATTATAAAAAGATTATAAATAAACTTTCTAATTCCGCAGTTAATGTTAAACTTTTCAATGTTTACATCTTGAAAATAAATTCTAAGTTTATAAACTTTTATCATTTTTTATAACCTTTCTATATTTTCTTAAACCATATATCCTTGAAGAGAACATATGTACTATAGATATTAAATCATCTACTAATTCTTTTTCAGGAGATGATTTAATATCATTCAGCACAATAATTTTACATCCGTGATAGTTTCTACATTTCCCTTCATAACTTCTTCTAAAGGAAATAATCTGGTTATTTATATTCCAAATTTTCCACTTGCTACATCATTTAAAAAACCATGCTGTCTCGAGAATTCTATAGCGGCTCTCATTTGATCAGCTTCAGATAATTCATGATTTCCTTCTTTTATATCTTCTATTTTAGCAGCACCACTTTTAAATAGATTACCGAGCCAACCTAAACCCCCAGTTTGAGCTGATTCTTGGAGTTTATCTGATGCAAGATTTTTTGTATCAGTCCAAGCTTGCCCTACTCTTCCATTAATGGTATTACCATACTTATCAGCGGCGTCACCAGCTACTGTTTTTAAATCGTCTATTTTTTTATTAGCAGCGGATAGATCATTTGTAAGTTTACCTATTCGTTCTTCATAAGCATTATCTTCTATTCTATCTTCTTCTTCTAATCTTTTTAGTTCCTTTTCATAATAATCTTTATTTTTTTGTAATGACTCCATGTATTGTTTAGCTAATTCAGGGGCTTCATTTGCTTTAGCTGTTTTTAATTCTGCCTCTAATTTTTCCATATTACTATTCAAAGTTTCTAATTCCTGTTTAGCAACATTTAAATTTCCTTTATGAGTAGTAATTTCATCTTTCAAGGTATTAATATATTCATTACCTTTATGAGCACCATATCCCGCACCACCTAATAAAGTAGCGGCACCTAACGCTTTAAGAGCTGTAGAAGCTTTACTTTTAGCATCAGATTTACCTGAATCTTTAGAGAAATAAGTTTCAACACCTTTACAATCTTTGTAATATCTCAACAAAGCAACACCTAAAGGTTTATCTGAAAAATTATTTTCTATATGCTCTAAATTCATAGAAGACTTTCTTTGTAAAACAGGAGCTATACTATGATCTTCATTAGCATAAGTCCTTAATGCTACCTTAACATGATCAGGTTTTTCATTTGAAAAATTATATGATTGAGTTGTTCTATTATTTCCAAAATATCTCATTAATCTATTATTCATATTTTCCTTGTCCCCCAAGCCAAAAAAATTTGATAAACTAAAATTAGTATCTTCTAATTCCATTTCTTCTCCTTTATCAGAAGAATCATCATCTTTTATTTCTTCCTCTTTTTCTTTATTACCTTTATTATCACCTATTAAAATACTTTTTAATGTTTGTATTTTATTTTCAGGTTCGGCTATCTCTAAAGAATTTCTTAAATTTTCTTCAGATTCAGTTTGTCCCAATGAATCAGTCTGTTTAGGTAATGTTTTAACACCTAAATTACCATCTAATATTTCCTTACCAACTAATCCAGCACCTGTAGCTGTTAACCCTAAAGCAGCCGCACCAGCCGCCATTAAAGCTTTTTTCTTAATTTCACTTTCTTTAGAAAATTGTCTTAATTGAGATTTAACTACACCCATAGGATCATTTTGTTCTGAAAATCTTTTTGCTAATCTATTACTAAAAGCTATCATTTCAGGTATATCATTAGTAGAATCTTCTAAGTTAGAATCTACTGCATTATCAATTTGAGCTTGATTAACATCATTTATATCAGATTCAGATGATTGAGTATCTTTTAAATTAGAATCTACCGCTTTATCAATTTGGGCTTGATTAACATCATTCATATTATGCCCAGATGATTGATTATTTTTTAAGTGAGATTCTAACATTTTATCAACTTTAGTTTGATTAGATTTGTTTATATTGTCTATATTAGAGGTGTCTTGTTGTCCTTGAGCGTTTTTCGCAGTTGTTGAATCTGCCTTTTTATCTTCTTCTCCACCTTTCTTTTCTTCAATCTTGCTATCTTTCAGATATTTATCAGTGCCAAACTTCTTCATTACATTATCTCTGCCTTGAGCGGCAAGATCTTTACCTTGATCTATAGCAGCACCAATATGTTTTCTATTCTTAAATAAAGCATATCCGCCTAAACCAACAGCCCCAGCTTTTACTAAAGGATGCGGATTTCTAATTGCATAACCCGCATTATACTTCATTCTATCCCAGCTTGTAGGTTGAGGACGAGAGGAAGGGTACATCGCCACATCAGGGGGATAATAACTATCAAAATTTTTTCTAACCATGTAATATAATCCTCGAGTTTATTTCGATTGAATTACTCCTACCTAAAGGTAGAATTAATTAATATTAAAATTATAGCATTGAATTACTTCTACCTTTAGGTAGAAGTTTCTATGTTTCACAGAGAATAGCTTCTAAATCAGAAAGTTCTGATTCTAAAAGTCTTATATTCTCTCCACATTTGTAATCCTGCGTTCCACAGGATGAAAGTTTTTTTAACCTTAAACCTTCAAATATAAACCTTTTTATTAATAAGTCAAATACCTTCGCAATTCATTCCTCACCCAAAGGAAAGGGATTTCTTGCGGGATTAGGTTAAAAACACAACAAGGCTCTATAACAGAGCCTTTGGAAATTGTGTATTCGCATATATTTATGCTAAATAAATTAAAAGGAGTTTTTATGAGTTTTCATCGAGTATACCAATCGATGTATATATATATTAAAATTATAACATTAAAAAAGATTTCTCACAAATTCAAAATAAAAAATCCCACGGATAAAAAGATATTCGATTTATTCGTGGGAAAAGCTATACCATATCTGACTATAGATTAGCATATTTCTTAAATTATGTCAATAGTTTTTTCAATAATTATATAATTAAATCAAATTTTAATACAGTATTATAATTATCACCAAATAGCACAGATACTCTAGGAGAGCTTATCACTGCTGGGTTATCTAATAACATATGAGAATTAGTCCTACCATCTTTATCTACTGTACATAAAAAAGTAGTAGGATAAACTTGATCTAAAGACTTACGAATTTCAGAGGGAATATTTTCACTTTGTTGGAGTTCTTTTACTTTATCTATGGAAGCTATTATATATTGATCTAAAGTAGCAAACACTCTATTAACAGTAGCAAAATCTTTTCTAGCAAATCTTCTCACGGTTAATTTAATTGGATTACCTCTAAGATTAGCTTCACCTGAATAGACATTTTTACCTTGAAAATCTAAAACAAAATCACCAAATTTCATTTGTTTTGGCAAAGGTCTCCCTAATAAAGCACCTACTAAAGAAAAATTATTTAATTCCATTTTTAAACTCACTTAGTGTTATTCATAGCATTCCATTGTCCCGCTATATAAGCAGCGAATGCATCCTCTACTTTAGGGTCGATTCTTTCACTCAACTCCTGAAGTAAATTATCCAGATTGAAGGAAACAACATTACCTGGTAATTGAATAATATCCAAATTTCTTTTTATATATCTAGCTATGACTCTAGCAAAAATCAATTCAAATAAGAATGGGTCATTTAATTCAAAGATAGCTGATGCATCTGTAAAATTACCTGTCGAGTCTATGCTATATATAAAAGGGTACTCTGAAACATAACTACACAATGCATCTCCTGCATAATAACTATAAAAAGTTTGTGCTGCATAATTCTGAGCAAACCTTTGATTATTACCGATAAAATTGTAAAGCTGTTGATCCAAAATTAAACGAAAAGGCAATATAACTCTTTCTTCAGTTATATCAGAAACACCTCTCATCCAATCGATCCAGTTAGGAATAAACTTATATTTCATTAAATTCCTACCTGATGAATGATTAGTTTCATAGGAAGAGCCTTCACTTTTTAACCATGAGAATCTAGTGTATAAAACTTTACCATCACAATTACTGTATTCTTCTAAGGCTTCACGGAGTAAATATATAAAGGTTCGTCTACTAGCCTTAACCCCATAATTCCTTAGACTTGTTTCATCTTCATAATCTGGACCGAATAGAGAAAATAAATCCTCTGAGATTCGGAAATATTTAGTCCTTAAAGCATCAATTAAATCATTAAATCTTAATAAAACTACATCCCTATACCTATTATTTATATATAGATCCTCTATTTTCTCAAAAGAATCATAAGGTGTATATACTTGCCCAAAATGATTCGATTCAAACTCAAACAGGTCAAACACTTTAATAGGCGGATAAAGATGCTGCATAGAAACATAAACTACATGATTTTTATAACCTTGAATAACATTATCTTTAACATTATCTTGTTCTGGTTGCCTTATGACAGGGGTCACGTCTTTTAATTCTACTTCTTTATTTCCATCTAATGATTTCATATATTTAGAAATTATATAACAAAAAAAGGAGCAGGGCTATTCACCCTACCCCCTCATCATTTGTCCTAATCTATACTTACTTAACCACGATGTTAGGAGCACCTATATCAGGTACAGAAGACACTTTAACAGCAAATGGTACAGCCAAATTAGGAAGAAGAAGTTTACAAGCATACTCAGTAAGTATACTGTGTACTACTCTAGTTCCGTTGTTAGCTAACATACCGCTAGTAGCATAAGGAGCAATAAAGTCCCCCCATACACCAGGAGCTACTCTGTTAGTAGGATCTTTGTGTACAGCAAACATTATAGATACTTGTTCTCCATTACCAGGATCAACAGCCAAATTTTGAGTAAGTTGTTCAGAAATGTTCAAAGCATTTGCTTTATTAAGATAAGGATCTTGTTTCCAAGCAGGGCTGAAGTAATAATCTAATATTCTTGATCTTATGATAGGTATACCATTATAAGTACCAATCAAACCATCAGAATAAGATAAACCAGCACCCATTTTAATAAACTTTCTAGAAGCCATTAAGTTAATAGCACCTATGCTGTCTACTAATATAGCAGTAGCTGTTCTACCTTCATTTCTACCAGACATTAATACATCTATTTGACCAAACATTTCATCTATTCTAGCTTCGAAAATATTAGCGTTACCACCAGTAGTCCATCCAGTAAGATTGAAAGCTCTATCATCATTGATAGCTGCTATAAATGGAAGATATGGAGTTATCAAAGTTCTCATTATATTTCTATCAATGTTTTTAACATATAGATTCATTAACTGAGCTATAGTAGTTTTAGAATAAGATGAAGCCAAACCTTGAGGTTTGTTGTAAGCCATAGTCTTATTCATATGTACTATATCTTCTATGTTTTGTTCCAAACTGAATTGGTGAGGCATAGAGTTTATAGTTACAGTGTCGTTTCTGCTATAGAAAGTAGGAACGTTAGACTGTGTGGCATCTTTTGTACTATCATACCAAGCTGTTGCTCTAATGTTTGAAACATTATTGAAAGCTGTAGGGTTAGTAACAGTCAAAGTACCAGTATTATAGTCTATTTCAATAGAATCAGCAGCTGATCTTGTCATTCCCATAACACCTTTTTGGTATCCGTCAGGCTGATCCACACCAACTACAACCCATTCTTTAGTTTGTTTGTCTTCGACTTCAAGTCTTACAGAATTGATTCTGATTGGCTTATCAAACTTTATAGTAGCAGGTAAAGTAGCTCCTGTAACTAATTGGGTGAATTGGGAATTATCAGCACCAGTCATACCAGCCATTGGGTGAGTAGAATATCTAGGGTCATACATAATGTCATCAGCACCAAATATTCCATTTTGATTTTTAGTAGCTAACTGTTGGAAGTTATAGATTGTTTTCTCTTGATCCATACCATAAGTATCAAATACATAACTTAATGTATATGACTGATATTGAGAGTAAAGGATCAAAGAAGAAATGTTAGTAGCATGTAAGCCTCCTAAATCGTTAGAGAAGTTTTGTACCCCCTCTTTCTCCAATCTTTCACCAGCAACTTGTCCAATTACTTCCATTGCGTCTCTAAATTTATTTTCACCTAGAGCAGAATTAAGGTTATTAACTCTGTCAGAGAAATTACCTACAGAAACCATTAAGTTCTGCTTCAAGTTCATTTTTCCATCATCATTTAAGCGAGTTAAATATGGGGAGAAAGCGTCAAACGCTCTAGAAAAATGTTCTAATCTTTGTTGTTTAGTAATTACTGCCATGATTATTTTTCCTCCGATTAAATTACATGCTTCTTATATTAGTAGCTGCAAAGTTTAATACGCTAGAAACTAAGTTAGCTTCAGTATCATTAGCTGAATAGTTTTGAGGTATTAAAGCTGTTTCTGGGGCACCTTGTATAGCCAAACCGTTGAAAGTATTAGCCATTTTACCAGCGTTAGCAGAGAACAATGTCTCTACACTGCCTTGAGGTGGTTGACTAATTTGAGCAGGTTGAGCTAAAGTATAAGAGCCTTTAATATCTGATTCTATTTTGCTAGCTGCAGTTTCAGGTAATGAACCTGGAGCAAGCTTGTCAGTGTTAGTTACTGGGGTTTCACTAGGGTCTTGAGTTTGAACCTCAGTCTTAATGATTTGTTCCCCAGAAGCTATTCTGTTTTCCATTTCTTCTGCTTTAGTCTTAAGTTCATTAAGAACACTTGATACAGCAGCATTAGACTCCATACCAGCTTGGTTAGCTAACTCTTCAACTACTTCTGAAAATACTTGCATATTAGAGAAGTTAGTTTCATTTATAGCATCTTCTTTAAGAGCAACTACTTCTTGTATAAGATCTTTGTCAGCTCCTGTAGCCTCAGCTATAATGTCAGCAACTTCATCAGCACCTTTTTCAGTTATAGCAGAATCATCTACATATTTAACTACTTTAATAGCTTCAACTGAATCAGCATTTCCATCGGAAGTACCTTCATTTATTTCACTATCTGAAAAGAAAGCATATACTCCATATCTTCCTAAAGAAGAAGATATTATTTCTGGCATCAATTTATTAATTGCTGAGAAATAAAGAGCTTCTGCAGTTTCTTTATCCATACCTTCTTCGGCTGCTGTTTCATTAGCAGCTTCTTTAGTATCAGCCATTTGTTTCAAAGCTTCTGGATCAATGTCAGTAGCTTCAGAAATTTCATTAATAGCTGTTTTATTAGTTAAAGCCTCTGGTTTAAGGATATTTACAAGGTTAGCTCCCTGGTTACCTTTGTTAGCAACTAGGCCAGCAGCTTCTTGTTCGCCCTCATCAGAGAAGTTAACAGAACTAAAAACTTGATTAACATAAACTGGGTTTATACCAGCTAAAGTGTGTATTCTTGCCATTTGTGTTTATTCTCCTACTTGATTATTTGAGCAATTAACTGCCCTTTTAGATTGTTATACTCACCTTCACTTATGTTTCCAGAATAATACTGGCTCTTCAAGGCTACAGTGTCTATAACATCTTCCCTTGATAGACCATTTGGTTTACCTACACAGAAGTAAACATCTTCCAAATCTTGAGCTGTGGCATTTGGGTCTATTAATTCAATTACACTAAAGCTTATAAGTTTCCTTTTTACACTTGGATTTAACTTATCAGCTTCTGAATAACGAACCATATCACTAAAACTCATTCCAACAAGACGAGATGCCTCATCTCTTGAAATTACTTTAGGCTTTGGAAATTTATTATCTATTACCTGCGGTGGCACTTGTCCTTCCATAGGAGGTTGTGCTACCTGCGAAGGGTTCATTGGTTGTACTGGCGGTACCCCCATATCTTGAGGATACATAGATGGTTGCCCTGCCATATCAGGTGACGGCATGCCATTAGGATCAACAGGAGGTATTCCACCATCTGTCTGGGGTATACTGTTAGGATCAGCTGGTGATACCCCACCGTCCATTTGAGGTATTGCGTTAGGATCATCCATAGGTAGCATACCATTTGGGTCATTTGGATCCATAGGTGCACCATTGGGGTCCATATTCATATCACCTTCAGGAGTTGGAGCTCCCGGTAATATACCTCTTTCTTGTAATTTTAATGTAAATTTATCCATTAACGAATCATCGCTTAAAATCTTTTCAGCAAATGCATCTAAATCAGCATCCGTTAATGATCTGCCTGTCAAATCTTCTGTTTCTTCAGGGTTTGGTTGAGTTCCATTAGGATCATTATTGAAAGCATCAAAGTTTTTACTATTAACATTAGATTGCTTCATTATTTCTACCAACCTCTCTTTGTCTTTTTGAGAAATTGCTTTATTAGCTACAGCTAACATCAATTTATCAACTTCATTATATCCATAAAAATTCTTACTTTTCTTATATTCTTCAACATCTTTGGCATTGTAAGGAAATGCATCTATCCAAGCCATATAATCTTTCTGCCCATCACTACCTGCATCTAACCAAGCATCAACTGTTTTAAAACTTAAAGAAGGATTATTGGCAAAGTTATTAATTATCCCTTTCACAGAATCTTCCTCTAACAACACTGTATTTGATTTATCTTCTATATAATTCCAAATCTCATTAAATATGTTTCTCATAACAACATTTAACTCTTTTTGAGTTTGTTTATCAAACATACCTTTTTGAGCTTTTCTTTTTCTTTTAATAGACTCTAACTTTCTATCAGCTTCAGCTATAACTGAAGGTTTTTTACAAAACTTAGATAATCTTAATCCTATTGAAAGCATTATCTTCTTATCTGAATTAAATGCTCTAACTATCCAGTTATAAATAGGATCATTTATAAAACTAAAGAAAGTCTCTTTGTTTTTAGCAATATATTCAGGAGATTTACCCCTAACTTCTCTTACTAACTCTTCTATTCTCCTACCCAATCTTCTATAAGGAGGGTAATTAGCCTCAATTAATAACTGTTTCAATAATGAAAAGTTTTGAGGAGAAGTAGCTGCTATCTCTGTGTACTGTTCAAAAGGAATATCAGTAGAGAATGTCAAATTTTCTCTATCGAGCATTAAAGCATCATATTCCACAACAGTGCTGAAATAATTCTGCAAATTATCCAAAGATCTATAACCATTCACATCAAATGGTATTTGCCAAACAGGGTACCTATCCAGTCTATTATCAATTATATCACAATGATTATTACTAAAATTCACATTAATATAAGGATCATTTTCATTTAACTTTCCTGAAAATGCTTCCATACTAAAGTTTTTTTCTACTAACCCTGTTCCTAAGAAAGCAGGATCCATAGTAAAATCAACACCTAATAATTTAACAATATGATATTCATTACTAATACTGTTATCACAAAAAGTAGACATAGAGCATCCGACTTCTACATTATTTTTTAACAATGATCTAACAGCTCTAGCCCCTTTATATGAATCATCTAATAATTTCAAATCTACAATTACTTTATCACCATCTTCAGAAAGATTAACTAAAGTATTTGCCGTATATGGATTAAGAGCAATGTTGTCTACATACGGAATATTCTTATCCATATTCTCAAAATATCTTCCTTTATGAGTAAACATACCAAATAGTTTTCCAGAAGCCATTTGAGCATTAAATTCAGGATTATGAATTACATTTTTCCTGAATGATTCTCTATTCATATATTTACCTTGACCTTTGGTAGGCATACTATAATTTAAACAGATCATTCTGAGATCAAAATTATCATTTTTTATCATACAAAAATTATAACATCAATTTAATAATATATAATTTGATTATAACTTAACGTGGAGGAAATGTTTAAATGTTTATAAAATTAGAGGGCAATATTGTAATTAATACATTAGATGTTTGTTATATTTTAACTAATCCAACTAATGGTACTTTTTTAGTGGTAACATCCACAAGAGAATATACATCAGATATTAAATATCTTACTGATGTGAAAAAAGTTTTAGATTCTTTGAATAACTTCTATAATATACCTGATTATGGTTACATTAACTTAGCAAAAATGAGGGGTGCTAGTTATAGTGAAAAAGACCCAACTAAATTCACTATAAGATACATTAATACTAATAATAACTTAGTAATAAGTAAAGAAAGAATTCCTACAATGCCAGATGATTTCTTAACTACAATTATGGCATGGACACAAGGAAATGGCGGTGGCGGAGGAACAGGAGGGGTTACTAAATATGCTCAATTACCAGACAAACCTCAAATTGAAACTGTAGTTTTAGAAGGTACTAAAACTCTTGATGATTTAGGTGCTATTGCTAAAAAAGATATAAAAACTACTTTAACAGGAACAGCGGGTGAAATTGCTGATTCTAAAGCAATAAAAGATGCTATGGATAATGCAGCTACCGATGCTAATAATAAATATATAGCTAAAACTACTATAGAACAGACACTTTCAGGGGATGAAAATAAAATCCCATCTTCAAAAGTAGTTAAAAATTATGTTGATGGACAAGTTGGCGGCATTGATTTAACAGGCTATGTTCCTAAAACTGATATTGAAGTAGCTCTTTCTGGAACTGAAGATAAATTACCTAACAGTAAAGCTGTTAAAGATTTTGTTGATGAGTCTATAAAAGCTAAAAGCACTAAAAATTATACTGAATTAACAAATAAGCCTCTTATTAATGGTACGGAATTAGTAGGTGATAAGACTTCTGCAGATTTAAATTTATTAAGTGCAGACACAATAGTACAAACTTTAGATGGAAATGAAACAGATAAAACACCTAGCGTTCAAACTGTTAAAACTTACATTGACACAAAAGACGGTGAAACTTTAAACTCATCTAAACAGTATACTGATAAAAAATTAGCTGAAATAACAGGTGGCGGTACCATTGATTTAGAATCATATGACGAAGTTAAAGCATACACAACAAATATAAAATTAAATCAAAATGATTTAGTTATCCACAATAATGTATTATATATAGTTGAAACAGCTGTTGCTAATACAACTGATTGGAACGCAGATAAAGCTAATTTGATAGCCGTTGTAGATCATGATCTGTCTAAAGATATATTAGCTGATAAAACCGCAGAAAATAAAGCTCCGACTACTAAGGCATTATATGAGTATACATACAGTAAAACAGATGCAGAAGCTAAAATAGATGAAAAAATAAAGGCTATTGTTCTCCCTGATGAGGTTAAAGCGTACGCAGCAAACATTAAATTAGATGTAAATGATTTGGTAATTCACCAAGATAAATTGTATATAGTTAAAACAGAAGTTGCTAATACTACTGTTTGGGTCGATGATGCCAATAAATTAGTAGCTGTTGTAAACCTTACAGATTATTACAAAAAAGGTGAAGCAGATAATAATTTTATACCTAAAGCAGATATTCTTAATGCTTTAGATGGTAATGAAACAGATAAAGTTGCTAGTATTCAAGCTATTAAAACAGCTATAGATAATATTACTATAGCTCTATCTACAGACATAGATGCTGATAAAGCAGTAGAGAACAAAGCACCTTCTACCAAAGCTGTATTTGAATATACATACAGTAAAACAGCCGCAGATGCTAAAATAGATGAAAAAATAGCAGGTATTGTTATCCCAGATGAAGTTAAATTATATACAGCAAACATTAAATTAGACCAAAATGATTTAATTATCAATAATAATGATCTATATATAGTATCAACAGCAGTTCCTAATACAACTGATTGGGATACGGATAATGCTAATTTTACAAAAGTAGACAAAGATATAGCAAACATTGATTATGGAATTGTAGAAAACAAACCCCTTATTAATGGAGTAGAATTAACAGGTGATAAAACTTCTACTGAATTGAAGCTTTTAGGTAATGATGCTATAGTACAAACTTTAGATGGAGATGAAACTGATAAAGTACCTAGTGTAATAACAGTAAAAACATCTATACAAAACTCACAAAAAGAACTTTCAAATAATATAGAAATAGATAAAGATAATCAAACAAAAGTAACTACACCTAAAGCTGTATATGATTTTGTACAGGCTATTGCAATAAAAACTGAAAATGATGGTGTTTATGACATTACAAAAATAGGTAAATACTATGAATTAGTTAAAAAACTTAGACTACAAGGTGGTATTATAAATCAGCAAGAACAAAAAGAAATAAAAGTATTAGAAGATACTTCTATAAATATAGTTCATGCATCGGTTTGTATAGATTCTCACAGTTTAATATTTTCAACAGCTATAACTTCTGACTCTATAAAATTAATAGCTTTAAATATGGGGCAAAATCCTATAGACTATAGAAGTCTTGATATTAGTTTAAGAATATTATCAACAACCAAACCAAATGGCGGTTATGTAGCAGGGGATCCTGAATTAAAAGACCCTAAATTAGGTAATAATGATGAATATGGGGAAGATCCTTATAACCCAGAAGATACAGTAAATAATAAAGCTATTTCCACTAAAAAGGAAAATATTTTATTACAAAATTTTATAGAAATACCTATAGAATTAAATGGTGCTACATATGAAGCTATATCAAATAATGAGCACATTACTGTAGAGAAAAAGGATTCAAGTATTAAACTAACTAGTGCTAGTCAAGGAGACTCTGTAATAACTGTAACATTTAAAAAAGATGGTTTCTTGGATAAAGTTAGAAAATTATACATAAAATCTTCTAAACCAGATCCTGATTTACAAGTTACCCCTGATAGATTATCAATTACAGCAACTCAAACAGGAACTATAAATATTACAGGAACAGCATCTTGGACAGCAGTTTCAAAAGACCTTGCTATTGCCACAGTTGATAAACCTAATGGTACAGGAGCTGATACTTTGATAGTTAACGGATTAAAGAAAGGTGCTACTACCATTGAAATAGATGTTGCTGAAACTGGTACTACAGCGGCTAAAAAATTTATAGTTAATGTTAATATTAATGGAAAAGACAGTGATTTAACTGTTAACCCTAGCTCTATAACTGTAGAATTAGGAGGAACAGCAAAAGTAACAGTTAATGGTACACAATCATTTACAACAGATTCAGAAGATAAAGGAATCGCAACTATAGATGGTAACGGAAATGTAACTCCAGTATCTGCAGGAAAAACTAATTTGTATATAAAAGGAACTGCTGATGATATTTGGAATGAGAAAACTCTAACAATCCCTTGTACTGTAACTAAAAAGAACCCTGATACAAATTTAAATAAAACTGATATAGAAATAGCAACTACTGAAACTGGAGTAGTAAGTGTTACTCATACTAAACCAGCAGAAGGATGGACAGCAAGAATAGAAGATACTAATTTTGCTACAGTTGATACAGCAGAAGGAACAGGAGACGCAGATTTGACAATAACTGGAGTTAAAGCTGGAACTACTAAATTGATAGTAGAATCTAAAGATAATGCGGAGTTCAATAAAGTAGTTAAAGAGTGCGTAGTAGTTATTAAAGATAGAGTTCAATTAGTATTACCTGAGGGTGATATAGTTACAACTCCTGGAGTTGCTAAAGAAGTTACCTTCCAATCTGATGCTGAATTAGGTGACATTTCAGTAACATTGGAAGATCCATCATTTGGTACAGTTGAAGTAATTGCTGGTGAATAATTAAAATAAAATTAAGAGGGTAAAAAGTTACCCTCTTATATTAAATATTAAATAAGGGATATAAATATATGGCTAATTATAAATTAAAATTTACACCAAATACTAAAACAGGTTCTACGAAAGTTATAGTAAATGCATCTAAATTAGGTCTACTATCAAATTCAATTAAAAGAAATGGTATAGTTGAAAAACCAAATATAGTTCCTCCTCCAAGTAATAATGAAACATGGGCTGCTGGAGAATTCAAAGCATTAATTACTAAATATCCTAATTGGGTAGGGTATTATAATACTATGGATATAAGAGAATATGCATTTAATCCTAACTCTACAACTTATCAAAGTAAAGCTCACGGTAATAATGGCTATGAAGGAACATGGAGAAGTTCAACTTTAAGAGATTGGGGAGATAATCAACAGTTTGTTAGCATGTATGATTCTTTCTTAGCTAAAGTTACTATGGACTTAGGAGATGGACCGCAAACTTTATTTTCTATGGTTTATAGAGATAGTTTATCTGGTACACCGAAAGATACTTTATTTACTTTATTTATTCCTAAAGATACTGCTTGGCTCCAAAAATATAACGGAACATATTTACCTAATACTGTTAAATTTAAGATAACAATAAATGATTTTGTTGTATGTTCTATGTTCAAAGTTGACTCTTCAAATAAAATAGGAAGAACATATTTAACTCAACAATCAGAATATAAGGGTACCCCAGTATTTGAAAAAGGTACTTTATCTATAAATCTTCCTTCTCCAAGTTTTGATGCACCAACAGGAGACAAAATGTATAAATGGGGATATGGGCGTCAAGGACCTGGAACAGGTAATGGTAATATAAAAATTACTATGATAGATGATTCGGTATATAACATGCCAATTTATGGATAAAGGATATATTATATGAGTAACTACAAATTAAGAGTAACACAAACTACAGCTAATACAGAAACTAATGTTAGAGTAACTGCTAATAAAGAAGGGTGTTTTCCAACAAGTAAAATTTTGGGAGTCTCTGATAAAGTTCCTATAGTAATGGAATATATAAAATATACTAATGAAAATGGACACTCCCCTGAAAAACTAAAAGATTATAGCACTTTTAACTTCTATGCTTATGTTGAAGATAGAATAGCCACTAAAATAAGAGAATACTCTGACAACTTATCAGCTGATATAGTAAATTATGTTAATGTAAGTTATAGCGACCCTGCAATTAAATGGGTATTTGATGATGGACAATATAATACTACTAAATTAGGCTATAGAACATTAGGAGTATATCAATCTTGGGAAAATGAACAATTATTACCAAAAACAAAAGTAGTTAATGGAATAAATTGTACACTTGTAAACTTTCAAGTAGGTATGGTTTGTCCTGACTTTGAGTATAATACTGAACATCCCACTCAATTAACTCTCACTCTTAAAGACCCTGAAAATATAAGTAAACCAAACTCTATTACCTTAAATGTAACAGTAGTTGGAACAGGAAAACTTATAGACCACCCATCAACAGAGGGAGTAACAAGTGAAGAATATATTTACACAATATCAGCAGATCAATATGGTTGGACTTTACAAGATCCTGAAGCAACATCATCTCAATGGAATGTTCCATCAAGGTGGAATGATAAATATGTTAATTTACCTGTTAAATGTGTAATGACTAATACAGCAGGAGTATCTTATACTTGGTATGGATGGAGTCGTCCTATAAATAAACAAGAAGAACTCACTAATAACAATTCAAGTTGGTATATTAATGACACTCACCGTGCTATGACTAATAATGGATTCATATTTGGTAATTTGAAGAATACAGGATTTACATATCAATATTCAGGGTACGGGTCTTCTATATATATACAATGTTTCACTGAAGATGGACAACCACATCCTACATTCAACAGTTACGGAACAGACTTTAAGAAAGCATATGCGGATGGATTTAATATGAAAGTTTATAAACTTAATTATTAATACAGTTAATTTCAAATATAAAAAATTAATTATGAAGGATAAAAATTATGAAAAATATTTCACCTTTAATGTATGAACAAAATAGAGTTTACAATACAAATGATGTAATTATTCACAATCAGAAACTTTATGTAGTAAAAGAACAATTTACAGCTGTTGATTTTGATACTGATATATCAAAACTTCAGGAGCAAGGAAGTAAACCTGATTTTACAGAAATTAATACAAAATTAGATACTAAATTAGATACCACAGTTTTACAAAATGTAAATCAAATACAAGTTATACCCGAAGCACAATATCAAGATACAACAGAGTCCATATTATTCTTTTTATATTAAGGTAAGACTATGATTAAGTTTCAAAATAAAAATATAAAAGGCATTAAATATAAAGGACAGCCTATAAAAAAAGTAATGTATAAGGGGCATCAGATTTATCCTTCAATGATAGGGGTTTTATTCAAAGTAGCCAACCCTGTTTTTAAAGATTTGGAAGTAAAAAGGACAGTAGGTGATTTACCATCTTTAGGTGAAGAAACTATCAATGGTACTCCTAACATTGAATTAATATTACATAAAACTAAATGGGATGTTGATGAATTTGATACTGGTGTATCTAGCTATATTGCTACTGCTGAAGCTGATGGTAATATTGTTAACGTTGCTGCTTATAGTGAAGAAATTAACCCAGAGTTCAAACAATTATTTGAACAGAAAGGTTATAGTGTTTCAAGCATGATGATGGTACAGCCGAGAAATGAACAAGTTGTTACAGGTGGAATAGTTGTATGGAAATTTGGACAGACAGGCGAAGAACAATTCTTTAACCCTGATGAATGGGTTATTGAAGTTATAAATAATGATATAGACGCAGAGAAATCTTTAATAGTAACAGCTACCCAGCAAAATGGTATGATAGGTGTACAAATTAATCAATCAGAATATTCAATATACTCTGAAAAGATATATGGTATAAAAGTAAAGAATAACGCTACAAATGAGAGTATTGGTATAGGTTATATCTATATGACAAGAATGACATCAGAGCAAATAAAAGAAGCTTATAAAAAAGATTTATTTGTAGACCCTAACTTTTGGAATAAACAAAAATATGATGGCATAATTAGACCTACAAACGAGTATTTTAATTGGAGAGAAGATATGACAGCAAAAGAATATTTTGCTAATTCTCCATATGCTCAATTTATGGAAAGTAATACTAATACAGATTATAAATGGGTTAATATAGATAAAACAACAGGTCAATTTAAACAAATGAACGGACAAACTTCTGTTCAGTTAAGATATAACATAGATAATACTTGGTTAACCTCTGATGACCCTAATGCGACATTCACAGGATTAGATACAGACGGCGTGCCCAATGCTGTATTAAAAAGAAAAGTAATAAGATTAAATGATGGTAATAAATATGCTATATGGGGAATAGAGGTAGCAGATATTCAAGAATTCAGAGCTATGATAACTTATGATATTATGAAGTATTGTAGAATACATAATCTAACACTTCCTTTACCTATAGGGTATTTGACTATATTTAGTAATACAGCTTTTAGAATATTCCCAAGTGTGAATGGAGCTAATCCTAATATATACAGCGCAGGTTTAACAGGTAGCTATCAACAGTTATTAGGTGGTATGAGAAATGATACTTATAAAATAATTAGCTCAACTCCAAATTTAACAATTAGTCCTAAGGCAGGCAGTATAGAACCTTTTTCTCAATATTCTAATGTAGGCACAATAAAAGTAGACTGTTATGTAACTTATGTAGACAATAATAGTAATAAACTTATGGCCCAAGTACCTTTTGGTGCTAATGGTGCTATCCCTGATACATTTGACGCTAACAAAGCTGCTGATTTAACTACTGACAAAGATACTTTAGATATATTAATTAGCGGAACAGGTACTGTAACTGTTAACTGTAAATTAGGTTATAACTATTCAATAGAAAGCGATACAATAGCTAATGCTACTCATGCTGATAATGTAATAACAGTAAATGGTTTAATTAAAGGTACAACTAAATTAATAATCAAATCTAATAAAGATTGGGAACATCAATTAGAAAACATTAAAGAGGTTACTATTAATGTAATGGAACAAACAGTATTGGATGTACCTCAAGGTGATATAACAGTTAAAGAAGGTCAAAGTGTTACTTTCACAATAGAGAGTGATGCTGAATTAAATGGAATAGAGTTAAATATAGATAATCCTACTGTAGCCAAAGGCTCTATAAACGGATAAGGGGGTAACAATATATGGCAAATTATAATATTAAAATAGATGGACTAACAATTGGAACCACAAACCTTTCTATAAAAGCTAAAAAAGCAGGTTCTTTTGAAAATATAGTGCAAAGAAATATAGTTGTAAGAAAAAATGCCCCTGATGTAGAGATGGAATTAATTAGATATGCTAACCCTGACGTGTGGCAATCAGAGAACTTAAAAAGTTATCAAGAATTTGACTTCCTCTTTTATATAGAAAATCCTGTATTTGATAATGGGTTAAAGGATTATAATATAGCAAAAAATATTTTATCAGTTAAATTTGATGACCCTAGATTAAATTGGAAATTATATCAAGATAGTAATAATAATTGGAAGGGGATGAATTTTTGGGACAGTATAACATCAGATGAAATAGGGGGAACTCCTACAACTAAAATTATTAATGGGGTTAATTGTAAACTCATTAGACTTAGAATATCTTTAAGTCCTCCTACAGAAGATATACCTCTTAAACAAGAAATAAACACTAATATGTATGTTACAATAGCTGATCCCGCTGATGTAAAAAACCCTGGAACTGTAATAGTACCTATTACTTATGTAGGTTGCGGTCCTCTTATAGAAGAACCTCAAAGTACCGCACAAGGCACTTTAATAGCTGATTGGGTTATTAAAAACGGTGGATTTAGAGAAGCCGCTACTCCTAATGATTATTTCAGTACAAAAGATTGGAGAGATCAACATAAGCTTAAACCTGTAAGAGTAGAAATAACTGGTAAAGTTAATTATACATATAAAGGGTATGTTTGGCCTGACCATGATAATATAACAGATATTTCAAATGGTGTAAATTTCCTTATATTAGACACACAAAGACCTATAACTGCAAGCTCTATTTATATAACTATACCATACGATTGGCAGAATAGTAATCAGGGTCTCGCTATTGTATATAATAACTATGGCAGTAATTATGCAGCACTAAGAGCTAAGGAAGGCAATGCTATAATAGATAAAAATTTCTACCCTGATATGACAGACTGTGCTGTTAAAATTTATGATTTAAGTTAATTTGCGGAAAGAATCCTTTATGATTAAATACATAAAAAAAATACATAAAAGATGGAAAGAAGGGGACTTATCTCAAAAGTCTTCAATGATAATGTCTTTAATAGTTATCCTAATGGTTATCTTTATAGACAGTTATTGGATTACAGAATCATTATGTTTTAGATATAGAAAAAACTATAGAGATAAAAATATAATGTATTGGAAAAAAGTAAATAATGGTGAGTTACAATATCCTCAACCTCAAAGATCTTTAAACAATGATGGTGTTAATGCTGAATGGGGTATCACTAATGAAAACTTACATTTCTTTTGTAATAAAAACCCAAGTGTACTTGATGTTACCCCTTTAATAATAGGGCTTATGGGGCTTACTATTATTATCACAGGCGGAAACTCATTAGTAACAGGTGTTAAGAACTTAAATTTGCCAACTCAAAATAGAGGTAAAATACCTGATAAACATATTTATAGAGCATATCTTTATATGGGCTGTTGGATATTCTTATTTTTAGGAATGTTGGTTAGTAAAAAGTTTCTTACAGATTGGGATAGCTATACAAACACATATATCCCAATACCTGTTGAATTAGTGTTTACAGGTTTTTCAGTATTACTTATGGCATTAGGAGGAGGGCAAACATTTGTAAAGATAACAGCTGAAACTAAACAAGTGGCAGATGAAACAGTATCTGAAATGAAAAAAGAAATTAAGAATGGAATACATTTATGAAAATAGTAAGATCAGTTAAGTTAAAACTTTTTGGTACTAAATCAAAACAAGAAAGGTTAGCTGCTTTTATTGATGAATATAAGAGAGTAGCTAACTATGTTTTTGAAAATTATAACGTGAATGATTATATTAAAAAGTCTGATTTTTTAGATTCTAAAAATTATAATAAGTTAAAACAAGAAACTAATACTTGGCTGATGAGTCACCCGCTTCAAGATATATTAAACTTTTGTTGGGGTCAATTAAAAGCTTATAATTCCTTGGTGATTAATTACAAAGAAGAATGTAATAATTTAGCATTAGAAAGAGTTAGAAATAAGAAAGAAAAAGAGAGGCTATTGAAGAAAGATAAATTAATTTACTCAGAGGAAAAGAGGTTAAAATATTTAAAGAAAATATTATCCAAAAAGCCTAAATACCTAAACCCGCCTTCTAAACCTTTCTTATCAGATAAAGCAAGTATTATGCTATCTACTCAATGTGTAAAGATGGAATTATCAAGAAGTAAATCTTTTGATATGTTTTTACATTTTTGGTCTTTAGGATGCGGAAGTTTTGATATACCCACTAAATTTACAAGAATGTATAACAAATATTTTGAAATAGGTAAAAGAAATACAAGTGTTTTTATTAATAAAAATTATATTTTTATGAGTTTCGAAATTGAGACTGGTAAGAAAAAAGAGGAAGGCAAACTATCATCAATAGATACAAATTTTAGTAATTTGGCTTTTTATAACCAAGAAGTAAATAAACTTATTTTAACTGATTTATTATCATTAGTACAAAAAGTAAGAAGAAAGAATTTTGGGTCTAAAAGATATTATAGAGCAAAGATAGAATTAAAAGAGTACATAAATTATCATCTAAAGAAAGACATTGATTGGAATTCTATAAGATTATTAGTTGTTGAAGACTTAAAAAGAATTAAATTTAAAATGTCTGTCAAAGATCGATTGACTAAAAATATTCGATCAGTTTTCCAAAATTTGAGTTTTAGTTATATATTGGAGAAATTAGAGTTACTTTGTGAAGAAAACCGTGTTAGTTTCAGAAAAGTTAAACCTTTTTACACTTCTATAATTTGTTCAAATTGCAGCCATGTGGAAAAAAGAAATAGGTTGAATCAGGCAAGCTTCAAATGTTGTAAATGTGGTTTTACAATAAATGCTGATTTGAATGCAAGCAGAAATATCTTAAATCGATTTCTTAACGGAAAATATGGTTCCGTTTTCAAAACTGATTTTGTAGAAAATTATTTATAAGGATATTAGTAACTATGATTAAAGTTCAAGACAAAGAAATAATAGATATTAAATATAAAAACCAATCTATAAAAAAAGTAATGTATAAGGGGCATCAGATTTATCCTGCGGAAAACATAGATATTTATGGTCCGAAATATTTCGGTCCTACTTGTTATTGGAATAAAAATCCAGCAGGAGAGCAAAGTAGTTTAGAACAAATAGAGATGAGATTAGAAGGTGGAAATATTAAAGTTTTTGTTAACAATGGCGGTTGGTATTTTATTTGTGAGCCACTTCAAAATCAAATATTGCCGACTTTAGAAAACCCTTGTATAGGAATAAATGATAATGGATCTGTTGAAAGAAGATACGATTTATTTTTCTCACAAAGTAAACAATGCTGGGTTTGGAATGACACACAAGACAATGACAGTCTATATAAATTTAGATATATTTCATTATCAACATCTGATGCTGAAAGGAATAAATCAACTAATTTAGCAGGATTGGAAAGATAGCAGTAAGGTTTATAACTTAATTATTAAGGAATGATAAATGTCTAAAAGATATAAAATAATACTTCAAAGAGTTAAAGAATATGAAAATATATGTAAAAATAAGCAAGGAAAATTAGAAGGTTCTACAGTAGGAAGCTTCATTGTGTATGATACAGAAGACAATGATAAAAAATTATTTGTGAGTTGCTGTATTGAAAATGAGGGGCCATCTACTGATACTCCTAAACAAGATAAAAGAATAGTGGCAAGAAACTATGACTTATATTGGACTGAATCAAGAGTTTCATTACCTGATGAATACAAACCAAAATGTATTTCATTAAAGACTAACAATATAGATACCTTTATAGATAGAAGAATACATATACATAAAGGAAATACTCCCGCTCATACAGAGGGTTGTCTTCTCTTAAATGACAAAGATAAACTTGATGGAACAGGGGAGAGCTCTGACTCGGCTGTTAAGAGATTCTATGATTTGGTTAGTGAACTTGGAATAGAAAACTTTGAATTAGAAGTTAGGGAAATTAAAACGAAAAAAATGATAAAGGATAACTAATATGAAAAATTATAAATTAAGAATAACACAAAATACAGCTAATACAGGAACTAATGTTAGAATAACTGCTAATAAAGAAGGGTGTTTTCCAACAAGTAAAATTTTGGAGGTCTCTGATAAAGTTCCTATAGTAATGGAATATATAAAATATGAAGGGGATGCAACAGGATATGATAGTGAAGTCCTAAAAGGCTACACTGACTTAAAGTTTTATGTTTATGTTGAAGATAGAATAGCCACCAAATTAAAAGATTACTCAACTAATAAAGAAGACTACGTTAGTGTATCTTATAGCGACACTGCAATTAAATGGGTATATAACGATAATAATAATAAAGCTGATTTAGGTTACGTTACCTTAAATGTATATGAATCTTATGTAAATGAACAGCTGCTGCCAAAAACAAAAATGATTAATGGAGTAAATTGTACTTGTTTGTCATTTACAGTAGGTATGGTTTGTCCTGAATTTACTTATGGTGAGGAACATCCAACTCAATTAACTCTCACTCTTAAAGACCCTGAAAACATAAGTAAATCAAATTCTATTACTTTAAATGTAACAGTAGTTGGAACAGGCAAACTTATTGATTCTCCTCCGACAGTTGGGGTAACAAATGAGCAATTAATCTATACTATATCAGCAGATCAATATGGATGGACTTATAAGACAGGCGTTTGGAATGTTCCAAGTGATTGGTATGATAATTATGTAGATATACCAGTTAAATGTGTTATGTCTAATAAAGCAGGTGCGTCATATACTTGGTATGGATGGAGCTGCCCATATATAAATAAAGATTCGAACAAACCTATTTCTGATACAGGTAGTTGGAGAGTAATTAACACTCACCGTCCTGCAAATATTATTGGGCGTAATTATTATCTTGTATTCGCAGATTCCAAAAATACAGGATTCCGTTTTGATCTTGAGAATAGAGGACAATGTTATGTAAAATGTTTTTCTGATGACGGATCACTTTACCCTTCATTTAATTATGTAAGAAGTTATACTCCTTATGAATTGGCTTATGCAGACGGGTTTAAAATGGATGTATATAAATTAACTTATTAATTGAGAAGAATATATTGATTATTATTTGCTGAGTGATATAATATTAAACATGTATGAAAAAATTATTTTTATTTTTATTTCTTTATTTATTTTTAGTAGCTGCTGTACAACTAGATCAATATCAGCTCCAGAAATTGATAGAAATCTCACAGAACTTCAAAACAGAATTGTCGAACTCCAAACTCGAAACACAGAACTTGAAAAAGAAATTGATAGACTCACAAGTGAAAATAGATTCTATGCAGATTATTATAAACAAACAGCTGAAGGAATTGGAACAAACATCCATTCAGCTATCGAATCAACAGATAACCTTGACAAACACCTCGACAAATTATATAGAGACCATTATGAGCTTGAAAGAATCTTATGGGAACTTACAAACCAAAATAATCCAATTAGAGTCACGAATAGCAACACAAACTAAAATAATAATAGGTTTAAGTATAGTTTTAGTTTTATTTATAGGGCTTTATATATTAAAAGTGTACTTAACAAAAAAACTATGGTGAAGAAAATAGCCTAAAGAATCTAGGTAATGAGTGATATAAAAGAAGTTTTGAAACAACTAAAATTAGTGAGTAAATATAAGAACAAAACGCTAACTGAAGATGATTGTTTCTTTATTTCAGGATTATATCCTTATAGCTATCAAGAATTGATAGATTTATTCTCTAAAGAAGGGAGGTTAATAAACGATGTTGATCGAAAGAAAGATACAGGTTGAAATGACCGACCAAACAAAATGCTCAAAAGTATGTGCTTATTTTAAATGCAGGCCTTATAAGGATATTGAATTTGATTTTGTTTCTTGTTATTGTGCTCTTTTTGAAAAAGATTTAGAATATGTTGAAGATAATGGTGTAAAGAAACCAATTAGATGTAAAGAATGTACTAAAGTTTTTGATAATAATTTCCGATAATAGTTTGACATATATAGATTTTGGGTAACTTAATTTTTAAAATTAATTATTAGTTTTAATTTTATCTATTTTTAATTAAATGTCAAATATTTTTTCAAAGCACTCCCATCCCCTCTTTAATTGTTAATCTTTTAGAATTTCCATTATAATTTATAATAAATATATAAAAAAAATACTAAATAATGACATTAAATCAAAAAAAATATCAACTGTTAAAAAACATGATCGGTTATAAAACTGATCCTGTAGATATAGAAACATTCTTAAGAGACCCTTATTTCTTAGGTAATACATTCGCACCAAATGGAAACTTTAAAGTTTTTGATGGCTGGATGAAAGCATTGTGGGAAACTTTTCCTAATGATGTTACAGTTTATCCATATATAGCAGCAACAGGGGCTATCGGTTTGGGTAAAACTACTTTTTTCAGAGCTTGCCAGTTATATACAATACATAGATTTTTATGTATAGATGACTTCCCTAATTTTTGTGATAGAGCTCAAATGAAAGCATATAACTGGATATTCTGTACTGTTAGAATTGATAGTGCTAATGAGTTTATTAATACAATGCATGAGGCTATGAATCTCTCACCATACTTCTTAGATCAAAAAGCTAAGTTAGGTAAAAAAGGTTGGGATAGTTTGATCTGTCTTAAAAAAGCTTCAAGAACTACTCACTTAATTTCAAATGACTGCCCTAGTATATTACTTTCAGAGATAAATGAGGCTAATAGAGTAGATGAAAATGGAGACATGTATGCTTGGAAACTATTATCAGAATCATTCGGCAGAGTTACGTCAAGATATAGAAATATTATTGGATTATTCCCGCAATTGCTCCTTGACTCTTCTGCCAAAGATGCAGACTCACCTATGGAACAGTTTATAAGAGATTCTCCATTTAGCAGTAAATTAAGAGTTTATTCTTACGCGCAATGGGAAATAAATAGTAAAGAAAAATTCTTTATGCCTAGAATACCAGACCAAAGAACATGTTTTTGGGTATATGTAGGATCACCTGAAATACCTGCTTTTATGTTAGACAAAGAAGAACTGGAACCGCAAGATATCCCATTAAATGCTGATAGAGATTTATTTAAGAAAGTACCTATAGAATTAATAAATGAACCTGGTAATAGATTAGAAGATTTTATTAGAAATGTTATGGGTATATCTACTAAAGCTGGATTAACATTTTTTAATTACTCTGCTATTAAACATGCATTCTCTTTACCTCAAACAATTAAAGAAGTAATAGAAATAGATGAAAGTTTAGATACACCAATCGAAGAATACTCATCAATAAAAGAAGTGCTTGATTCAATGCCTACAGTACATCCGATATATATAGGAATAGATATTGGTACTAAAAAAGATTTAACAGGTATAGCTATTGCTTATATTGACAAATGGAATGAAACATTAATAAATGAAGACGTAATTTATAACCCTCATATAAAAGTACCTATTGTATTTGGTTTAGATAGAAAAGAAGGGCAATCAACTTCAATAACAAGAATTTTTAACTTTATTATTTATCTTAATACAAGATTTAAAGTTAACATGATATTAACAGATGGATATGGATCAGTAGAGATGCTTCAAAACTTGATTTATAAGCAATTAGAAGCTAAAACATATTCTGTAGAAAGTCAATTAGAGTATTCAATCTTTAAAAATATAATGTTTGATAATTTAGTAGAAATGCCTGATAATTCTTTACTAAAAGCTGAATTATTATGTTTAAGACAAGACCCTAAAAAACCTGCTAACTTAAACCACCCATTAAATGGTAACCCTCAAAAAGATGAGACAACTGGAAAATTTATTTCAGCAGTATCAAAAGACTTAGCAGATGCTACATGCAGAGCTGTATTAGGTGCTTACCAATATGGTAGAACAGCTAAAGACGGTATGCCTATTATGGGGGATCAAGTAATGTATGATATGTTAGAAGATATGTACGCTGAATTACACAGAGATGCACATTATAATAGAGTATTAAATGATATAAATAATATGTTTAATTGACAAAAAAGAAAAAGGGTGCCATGCGATTTATTGGCATAACACCCTTCTTCAAATTCTAATGATTAAAAATACGTAGTTATTATACGGCTAATCAGCGATATATTAGTCTCATCAGAAACCAAAATAAATGGTTAAGATGACATATAAAGCACTACGTTAAGAACAACTTATTATTTAAATTGATCAGGTTTAAGGTCCAAGTTGCCGATCATGTCTGAAACATGATCTCGTCTAATCTATACATTAAGTATAGCATAATTTTTAGAAAAGTCAAGTCAACTACCAAACCCTAAAGGGCTTGGCTTGTAGTTAAAAGTAAACTTTCACTACGATTGGCTGGTTGACAGACAGCCTGCCTTTTAAGTGTACCATCAAGTGGTAACACGGAAAAGGGAGTTTTCTTATAGCGTTGTTGAATATTGATAGCAGCGTTCCAATCAGAATCAAAAACTTTGTTATCTGAAGTAAAATATCTTCTTCCCTGCCTAACACCTCTTTCGATATTTCTACAATCGTCTTGAGAAGTAAATGCTGGAGAAACTGTTACTATTTCTTTACCAAGAAATAGTGCCTTGTAAAGTAAGATATTTTTTAACGCTGAAAAAGAAACTTGGTTTAATCTATTATTATGTTTAGTATTTTTAATTTTAGTACCTTTGAAGTTTTTGGTATTTTGTTTTATTTTAGTTAAGTCTTCTAATACAATTATTGATTCATTACAGTTTAACATTTTATTAGCTAAAAGATGATTAAAGTTTTTAGAATGATTTTTTTCTTTATTTTTAACCTTTTTTAATTTTCTTTTAGCAGATTTAGTACCTTTAGATTGTAAACGTCTTTTAAGATACCTAATCTTTCTTTTTTGTTTTTTATAATTTTTATCATCAATAATTTCACCTTTTGAAGAAACTACTAATCTTTTAATACCTAAATCATAAGCTATTGTATCAAGATTTTTAAGAGTTAATTCTGGTAATTTGAAAGGTATTTGAAGATAAATTTTATTATTGATAATTATTAAATTAGGGTCACCTATTTCATATTTATTAAACATTTCAATTAGTTTATTATAAAGTAATAAAGAAACTTTTATTCTTTTGTTAGGTGTTTTTGGATTAGTTAGCCAAATACTATTAATTGTAAAATTAGAATAAAGTCTTTTATCTAATTGAAGTTTTATTTTTTTTCTAACAGGACATGTTTCAATTTCATGTTTATTAGATTTTATTGATTTATAAATACCAATTACTTCTTTATATGATTTAATTATTGTTTGTACAGGTAAATTAGGAAATTCTTCTTTAAGTTTATTATAACAAATTTGATGAGCTTCTTTTAAAGAAATCTTTTTATCTTTAAGATGATATAAAAGCTCAAAACATCTATTAATTACTTTTGTAGATTCAAAGAGAAAATCTTTAATATCGTTTTCTTCCTTTTCATTTTGGAAGATTAATTGTACTTTATAACTAATCATAATAATAGTATATTATCACATAAGTGATATTTCGTCAATAGCTAAATAATAAAAAAAGTACCCTCACAATTCCTCCCAAAGCTAAAGCATTGAGCTTCCTTGCGAAAGATTTGTCAAGTGATTTTAATATTACAATCACCTGTAGTAACTCCATTATAAGTGCCAGATATATGAGCTCCTGATACATTACCTGGAGTATGTATTGTAGCATTAGTTAATTTATCAGACATGTACTGAAATAAAGTATTATATACATTTGCTAATGAATCAACAGCAGCATCAGTTTGAGCTTGATCTATGTTACCTTCAGAATCTTTAAACTCTATCCCTAATAATTGAAGTTGCTGTTGTGCAAACTCTTTTCCGCTATTTAATAATGGCATATAAAATCCTTATAATAATGTTCCTGTAGCAGGTGTAGAACTAGTTGCAGTATATGGAAACGACCCCCCTGGAAAAGTAACTGTACCAGTTGTTTTAATTCCTGTTATATTAACTGTAGCATTTTTAGCTATATGAGCAAATAATGCATCATGTACTTTTGTAACGTTGGTTATTATAATAGGAACTTGTTCTAGGGGTGTATTTCCTGTAGGAGCAATTATGGCAGCATAAAAAGTTTGTGCATAAACAGCCCCCGTTCCTGTTAAAGTTTGCCCTGAAGGAAACCCTGCACTACAAGGAGAAGATACTGCTGTTGGAATATCCGGAATTGATGTAAAAGTAAATGTATTTATATTAACTCTAATATTTGATTCAATATGAGTTAATAAAATATCCCAAGACTTTATTAAAGCTTCTTTTATTTCGGGGGTAACATTATCAGGTTGAAAAACCTTACCTATCATATAATTTTCAACAAATTCTTTTGAATTTAATACTGCCATATCATTATTCCTTTGCTTCTGTTTCAGGAACAGGCTCACTAGGTTGCAACAAGGTTACCTTATACCCCCCATGATCAACCCCGCTATAAATACACTTAGGCAAACAATTTAGTATGTAGGATGTCGCATCGGGTTGTGATAATCCTTTCAACTCTAATGTACCTCCTCCACCTATAACCATCTTATCTTCTATATTCAAAAACAAAGCACCTTTATGTACCATATAAGTTTTACCTTGTGCTGACAGAATTAAATTATCAGGATCAGTTAGATCTAAATAAGTTTTTTTATTAAATAAACCTATTCTACCATCACCTTTTTTCATAGGTAGATAATAATAACTACCAGGTCTATCATCTAATTGAAAAGCTACAACAGGATCATCTACTTCTATCTTTGAAGTTATACTACCAAGAGGTAAAGCATATATTCCATCTTCACCCCCGAATTCTGATTGTCCTATTAAATCTATACTTATGGCCCAAACTTGCGGATCTTGTATCTTACTTACTTTCCCAAACCAAATTGAATAAACTAAAGACATTTTTTGTCCTTTTAATTTTTTTTATTTTATTATACAATAATAATAATACAAATAAATAAAAAAAACAATAAAAAAATATAGGAAATAAATATGAATAAAGTAAGTCCAGGTGTAGTAGGTAATGCTATTAAAAAAGCTACAACTAAAGTAGTTGAAAATAATGATATGAAAGTTTTAGTTGTTAAAAACCCAGAAGACCCTATAACTAGAGATTTATACTATGCTGATAAAGAAGATGTATTAGCAGGTTTTTATAAAGAATTAGATATTACTGAAGCTGTATTTAATAATCCGAAATTTGATACAAGCTATAATGATTTAATACCTGGTACTTGGAAAGGTTTACCTAATATGAATTTACTAGGTGAAAGTTATAACGGAAATTGGGTTGTTGATTATCACAGGAATCCTAATAAAACTGAAGATATGAATGGTACTCAAATAGTTACTTCTTTCACAGGCAAACGTTTTATTAGATATGGATTAGGCGGGGTATGGCAAAGATGGCAATTATTGAGCTCTACACCTTTTGGACAAATAACAACAATGTTAATACCGAATGATAAAAAACCATTAAATAATATGGGTTGGATCCCATTAAATGGTTTTACACATAATAAAAAGAAATACCCTGATCTTTATGAGAAAATAAAAAATGTAGTTGTTTCTAATGCTGATTCATTTACTTTACCTAACTTAAATGATAAATATTTAACTCAATCAGGTGATGATAATAAAACAGGGACATTCAAAGGCTGGACAATTCCAAATATAGATGACGAAATAGGCTTTATAGCGGGTGCTGAAAATCATGTAAGATTAATTAGAGCTGAAGGTGAAAGAGATAGAGGATTATTCCAAGTAGATAGAAGAGATGATACTACGATCCCTTATTTGAATAAAAACTCTATAATAAATCCAATTACAGGTGACCCTATTGTAGGAGATGGTTCAGGTTTGACTACTTACTTACAGATAGATACAGAAAAAAAGTTAGGTGCTGACCATGTCAGTGACAAAGTAGCACCCGATACTTTCTATGTAACTGGATATTATATTTACGCGGGTTATCCTCAAGTGGATTAATATAAATCACACATCGTAGCCTTCAAATCTAATTGGGACAATACCATACTTTTCTTCTAAAAAATCTTCAAATGCTTTGTTATAATCTTCTTCATCTGTATTATTTTCAACTGTAAAAATTTTTTCACTTAATGTAACCTGTAATTGTTTCTCTTTATCTTTACTTTTTAATGTAAAAGAACCATCCCCATTAATAATTGATGTACAATCATTCTCCTTCATCTTAAAAAAATCTACTAACTGTAAATTAATAGCAGTTATTATTTTTTCTTCTGAATGAAAATTCTTAAATAAAGGATCATCACAAGCATCTATAATATCTTGCTCTGATACATCCCAATCATAAGAGTTCTTTAATAATAAATAATAAAATCTTGTTAACTTCATAAAAATATCCTTAATTTTTTATTGTTATTTTTATATAATAATATATAATTAGAAAATTAACAACAATTTTTTTTATTTTTTAGGGGGAAAATTATGTTTTTATCAGCAAAAATATTATTATTTATAATTCTTGGGGTTCAAGCTGGTGGGGCTATATTCTTTATGATAAAAAATTACAAAAATTTGATTAATGCTTCTGATATTAAAAAAGCTATTGAAAAGAAAGACATAACTAAACTTAAAGCTATTCTTTCTTCTATTTGGAAGACAGTTAAAACAGCTAAGTTTTTAGTTTTATTGTTAGCCATTGTCCAATTTATTATTCTTTGGTTCGCTATCTAATTTAAAACATCAAAAAGCTGCAAAAAGCCCTGATTAATTTCAGGGCTTAATTTTTTGTTATTTAATTTCTATTTTTTTATCCATTTCGTCTTTTTTGAATTTAATAGATATTTTAAGTATCCCATTTACATAAGAAACATCAATAGAATCTTTATCTGCTTTTTCAGGCAAGTGATAAGAAAAGTCATAATCTTTAATAGCTTCTTCACCTTTATATCTTTTAGCTTTTATGGATAAAACATTTTCTGAGCTACAAGTAATGTTAATATTTTCTTTTTCAACACCCGCTAAGTTTATTTCCTTTGATAAGCCATCATCTTCTTTTTCCCAATCATCATCAAAATTAGTTTTAAAATATAATTTTGTTCTAAAATAATTAAAAATATCATCTACATTAGAAATTTCTTCCATAGTATTACCTCATAATTAATTTTATTATTATATAAGTTATATATGCAATTTTTGTGCCAATTTATTTTATCAAAATGTCTAATAATAAAACAAATGCATTAAAAAAATTACATAGTTTTTAAGTTAAAAACTACGTGCCTTGTTTAATTTTTTAACATTTATTTATAAAACTATGTTCTATAATCAATCATTATTTGTATTAAAATTTTCTAAAATGTAATAATTTAACACAATTTGTACCGTGAACTACCCCCCCCCTCACCTAAAGGAAAGGGATTTCTTGCGGGATTAGGTTAAATCTAATTAATGTTTTTTCTTTCTTTTTTTATAAGCTGTTTTAGCTTGTTCTACAGTCATAGTAGCTAAATGCTCCTCAATAGGTTTAGGATCAATAGGTTCATTAGTTGGTATATTTCCATAATTTCTAGCAAATTTTTCAGATGACTTATCTAAACTTGATTGCACCAATGATTCAGCATATTGTATAAATTCTTCAAAACTTATACCTGATTCATATTTAGCTTTTATATTATCTTTAATATTCCAATAACTTCTTTCTATCTCTTGTAAGCAATCATTCATAGCTTTGCATAAAGATTTAGCTTGGTCATTATTAAGATCATAAACTTGGTTATTTAATGCTCTCCATTTTATTTCATTACCATGTGCTATAAGACTTGTTAAAATATCTACAGCTGTTTGATTTGCTTGATATATAATACCATCTAAATTAACTGTGGCATTAATACTTTTTTCACTTTTAATTTTCTGTGCTTCATAAGAAATAGCGGGATAAAATTCTGAAAAAGGTTTACCCCATAATTTCTTTAAGTCATAATAAGGTATTGGAACTATCTTTCCATTTTGTATCATAGTACCCTCATCAAGTTTTAATTCACCGTCTAACTTTTTTTCTTCATCTGTCTTATTAAGTACATTACCATTTTCATCAAACTTACATCCAGGCCCAGCATCTTTTATATCTTCTAACCACATTTCATAATCAGTTTTTCTAACTCCCTTATCATTAAAATATTCTAATGCGTCACCTATACAGAAACTACCAGGTATCATATACATTACCTTATATTGATCAGGTCTATATTTCTTTTGAATTAATTGTAAAATATTTTCATCATAACTATATATTTCCGTTATGTAATTCAAAGTTTTTTCCTTAAAAGGTCTTGGTTCATAAATTACTATAAAATTCATGAAAGATTCCCCCCTTATATATTTTTTGCTATTTTAAATCTATCAAAATCTAGCAGGTTTAATTCCTTGTTACATCTTTACTTTTTCAATTTTCATCTACTCAAGTTTGTACGAAGATACATACATAAGGCTTAAATTCTATCACTTAGTTTTAAGTCCTTTTTCAGACTACCACAGTGAAAACAAGTCTTACCGCTTGGATAAAAAGTAGTAACAAGAAATAAAATTTTACCTTTATATTTTATAACATATTGTTAAAAAATATCAAGTATTTTTTAACTGTTTATCATCCCCTCTAATTACTTTTTCTAGCTACATAAGGATCTATATCTATGAATTCAATTACAGGGAACACCTTTTCGACTTTTATATTTTCCCAAACAAACCAAGCTACACCTATATTCCCTACATTTATTTTTTCATCTTCCCTTAATTCACTTGAAAAAAGTAAAAGTCTATTAAATATATAAACTTTAGTTAACGGAAAATTAATATCAGTTAAAATATCATAGCGTTCTTTTCCTGTAAGAAATTGTATTGGTAATAACATTGCAATTTTATTTTTTATAATTTTTTTAGCATGTTTTATAGCATCGGAAAATATTAACCAAGGGGGATTTGTTATTAAATTATCGTAGACTCCTTGTTCTACTTCAAAAAAATCTTGTGTAGTACTTTTAATTTCTATTTCTGTTTCTTTTATTTTTTTATTATCTGATAAATTTGATAAATATATAGGATATTTTTTATTAAAAGAAGTATTTAGATCTGAAGCATAAATATTAGAAAAATTTTCATAAACTTTTTCTAAAACAAATGAAGTATTATAATGATCTGCAATTACATCTATAATCGCTCCTTTTCCGCAAAAACCATCCCATATATTAAAATCAAATGTTTCTCTAAGTAAAAGTTGTTCTGTTAGCACATGAGGTGTTTGATATAAAGATTTTTCATCATTTGATTCTTTCTTTTTTATAGGATTATATTGTTTAGTTTTTTTCTCTTTCATAACTATTTCCTTTGGCTCATAGATAGAATAAGGGATTACCTATAACATCGAAATTCCAGAAAAAACATTGGCCTTTATGAATAAAAAAATCGTTATCTGCCGTCTTTATCATCTTCATTATTCAAAACCTTTGATAGATAAAATAAATCAAAATTCTTTTTAATTATCGTTTGATATAAATGATATTTTATAAAACTTGCTATCTCTAATGACAAACCTTTCTTTTTTAATTCATCAAAATTTTGTTCCAAATCTTTTAATTGAATAAAAGGGTTGTCTTTACTAACCATAAATTCTTTTAAGGTTCCAATTATTTCCAAATCTTTTTCTATATTTGGAAAATAAGATTTCATATCCTCTGACATATTATCTAAAAAATTTTTAATATCCATAATTTAATCCTCATCACCTGTTCTTTCAGTAGGCATTTCAATTTTACCTGTTCTTATAAACTCATCTACTTCAGTTTCTAACTGTGCAGCAAAATTTTTATCTTCATTCAATTTTTGTACTATAGAATCTTTACCTTGTCCTACTCTTTCACCTCTATATGAGTACCAAGCACCCGCTCTAGTTATTAAACCAGCATTCATTGCCATATCTATTAACATACCTTCAGTGGAAAATCCTTTACCAAATATAAACTCTAAATCTACCACTCTATAAGGAGCTGCAAATTTATTTTTAACAGTTTTTATTTTAACTTTCTGCCCTATAACTTCATCACCTTTACGAATAAACTCTGTTCTTTTAATTTCTATTCTCATTGATGCTGCAAATTTTAATGCTTTCCCACCTGATGTAACTTCACCACCTCCACCATAACCTGTAGTTGATATATTCATACGAGTTTGATTTATAAATACAACTGCTACATTGTTATTATTAATGGCTGCTGTTAGTATTCTCATGGCTTGAGACATCATTCTTGCTTGTAATGCTACATGTGTATCACCAATTTCACCAGCAAGCTCACTCTTTGGGGTAAGAGATGAAACAGAATCAATCACTATTACGCCTACAGCGTTAGATTCTACTAACTGCTTTAATGTATCTAAAGCCTCTTCACCACTGTCAGGCTGCGAAAACACCAAATTATCTATATCCACACCCAACTGCTTAAAATAACCAAAATTAACAGCTTGTTCTACATCTATATAAGCAGCTATATCCCCTTGTCTTTGAGCTTGAGCGCAAATTAAAGCCGCCAAACTAGATTTCCCACTACCCTCAGACCCGAAGGCCTCTATTATTCTTCCTTTAGGTATACCACCACATCCTAGTGCGTAATCTAAAGTTTTAATACCTGTAGGAATAGAATCTACTTGTATTTTTTCAGCATCTTTAATTTTATAAATAGTATTCTTCCCATATTTTTTATTAATACGAGCTAATACTTCATTTAAATTATCACTCATTTTACAATCCTTTTAATTATTTATTTTTATGACTAATCAATTCTATCTATTACTTTAACTGGCGGATTATTAACTGACATACCATCTATTTTCTTAACAGCACCATCCATATCCCATTTATTTATTGCTTCAGGATCATCATAATAAGATACAGGTGCCATATCTTGAATAAGTTTCATTATAATACTCTCTATCTGAGATTTATCATATTTACTTGTTCTAAACAATCTTATATAATATCGTCTCAAAGCATCCACAAAAGGTTGATAATACCCAGTTAAATCTTCACCATATAAATGTTTTAAAGCATTCATACCGCAATAAATAACCTCTCTTGATTTCTTAAAATCAAATTTCATTTCTATTTCAGTCATTATAGGATCAGATTTCTTTTTAGCTGCGTAATTATAATGATTAATATAAGCCCATACACTTTTATCTACTGCTTTTAAATATTCAACATCTAAATCTACAATAGGTAAATCTACTGGTTCATTAGAATAAGGCACAGGTGTTTGAGGATCATTATGTTCCAGTAAATTAGGAGGTATCTCTACATCTGCATAATCTTCTTCATATAACTTAAATGGGTCTCTAAATATACCTTGAGCCTCTCTTTCCTTAAAGTATTCAAATCTTACTTTATAATCATTTACTATATTTACATAGTTATGAGTCTGTACTAATTTACTGTAATATTCAGAACCTTTAGATTTAACCTCATCAGACAACTCTTGTCTGACTACCTGTGAATTAGTATTCAAATCTTCTGTTTTAACTATATCAGGTCCTTTACTTAAATCTTGTGATTCAGGTATTTCATCCATATTATCAATATTATTTATTGAATCTAACACTGTTTGCTCTTCGGCTGTAGGAATATGATTATTAAGCTCATGATTAAGTGCCCATTCTTCATTTTCCTTTTGTAAGTTTTCCATTATTTGCTCTATACTCGGCATATTTGGATTTTTAACTTTATCAGGATTATGAATATCATTTTTCCTTATTTCTTCTGTAATAACAGGTTTCTGAGGTATTATCTTTTCTACCTCTTGTTTTTGTTCTATTATGGACTCTTCTTTAACAGATTTAGCAGATTCTGATATAGTTTTGTTTGCTATACCAGATAAAACTTTATCAGATATATCATCATCAAGATTCAAGTTTTTTTTTATTTCTTCTGTAGACATTCCATCTAATGTCTTATTTTCAAACAAATTCTTATAAAAATGATAATGTGCAAAGTTCTTAACTACTTTTTCCATCATCTCCTTATAATTTTGAAGTATCGCTTGTTTCTCTTGTTCTATCATCTCTTTAGTAATTTTAGATGCCTCTTCCATAAAGAGTTTCTCAAAATCATCAGAATATGTAGAATTAAGATTCTGAAGCATAGACTTCATTAAATCATCACTCATAATCTAATCCTTTTTTAATTTTTCATTTAATCTTATTATAATCTAAATTTAAATTATGTCAAGACATTTTTTAGCAAAATATTAACTTTTTTATAATTTTAATCATGCTGTCCAATGACTAATTTATAACCGTAAGGATGATGAAGCTAATGCTTAGGTAAATATAAGTCATTAGACAATTTTTAAATAAAAATAAATTATTTAGTATAAATTAAATTATTAAGTTTATTTAAAGTTTTAAAGGAAAAGTAAGGAGGGGGAGCGTTTCCGCCTTAAGCGGAATAAGCGACCCCCTCCCCTTATTTATAGAATTCTCTTTTCTAAAACCCAATGCTCTAGCTTTGGGATACAGAAAAAGAAAGCTCTGGATAAGAATTTTGGTAAATAAACATGCCCAGAGCTTACTATCAGTATATGCTATATTTTATTTTTTTCAATGATTGACTTTAAAAAAATTTATACTATAATATATATATATATATATATATATAGGTAAATAAACATGATTAAAAATAAAAGATTAGAGAAAAGAAAACAAACACAAGAACGTCACTCAAAGATGGTATGTAAAGTTTTTCAGTGTAAGTTAACTAAACTTGATAAGAAAAAAGAAGAATATTTGCATAGACTTTTTCTTGAAGCTAAATATTTTTATAATGATATAATAGCCGCCGATGACATCTATAAATATGATTACAGAAACACTCTTTGCGTAACTAAAAACTTTGTATCTAAAACTTATGAATGCCGTCATCTTTTTATACTTTCAAGTCAGATGAGACAAGGTATTCTTGATAGATTAAAATCAAATGTTAAGATGTTATCAACTAAAAAGAAAAAAGGTAGAGAGGATGAAGTTGGTAAGTTAAAGTTTAAATCTGAAGTTAATTCTATACCTTTGCAACAATTAGACGCAACTTATAAATTATTAAACAATAATATTTCCTTACAAGGTTGTAAATATATATTTAAAATTAAAGGATTAAAACAAATACCTAAAAATGCTGAAATCTGTAACGCTACTCTGGTTAAAAAACCTTCAGGTTATTATATCTATATAACTACTTATGTTGAAAAAGACTATACATATAAAAGAGTAAAACGAGGAAACATAGGAATAGATTTAGGTTTAAGGACAACAGCTACTGATTCTTTTGGTAATGAATATTCTTGGTTGTTTGAAGAAACAGATGTGTTAAAGAAAAGACAAGCAAAATTAGCTAATCAAAAATATAGTTCAAAGAATTGGTTTAAAACATTAAAATTAATTAAGAAAGAATATGAAAAAATTAAAAATAGAAAAGAAGATGTCGCTAATAAATTTATAAACATTTTAAAGAAATATGAATTAGTAGCTTATCAAAATGATAATATAGCAGGATGGGCAAAATCAAATATGAAAGGTTGGGGTAGGAAAATCCAACATTCTATAATCGGAAGAATAAAGTCTAAAATAAAAAAGTTAGTAACTTCCGTAGAAGTAGATAGATGGACTGCTACGACCAAGATTTGCCCCTGTTGTAACATTAAAAATGATATTAAATTGCAGAATGAAGAAAATCTTTATTATGAATGTAGCTGTGGCTATAAAGAAAAAAGAGATGTTCATTCTGCAATTAATATACTTAACATTGCTTTGAAAGCAACAGGTATGGACTATGCCTGTGGGTTAGACCCAAGAAGCCAAAGCCTTTAGGCTTGGGAGTAAGTCACTAAAGAGATATATATTGATTAGAGAGATTAATAGATAGACTTATTAATTAAATAGTTGATATTAATTAAATAGTTAAAAAAATGATATTTTTTGATGTTAAGACTTGACAAAAATAAAATAATTTATTATATTAATATTATTAATATAATATCAAGATCCATTGATCTCAAGTATTGAGGATCTCCTTTTCTTTATAGTGAATAGGATTTAGGATCAAATAAATAAGTTAAGAGGAGATCATTAAATGAATAAAGATGTTATTTTAGATTTCAAACAACAAGATACTCAAACATGTCATAAAAGATTTTTTCATGGTATGTGGATGAGAGAAGATTCAAATGGTTCTTCATATCCTAGTATTATTGGATTACATTTGATTAAAGAAGGTGAATATGGATGGCATGAGAATCAAAGAACTTATACTACTAAATATTATAGGAAAGATGTTGAAAATTTTAGATGTTTTAAGATATACTCTAAATCAGGTAAGATAAGTGAATCCGATGATAAATTTGTACTTAATGATAATAATAGTGCTAATGAATTTATCAGCTCTATTGTAGTAGATATAGATAATAAAAATGATAAAAGATCATTAGTAGAAATATATAAATATGCTGAATATTTAGGTTTAATGCCTAATAAAATAATAGGTGACGATGAAAAATGCAGTTATCATCTTGTTTTTGATCTTGAACCTAAACTTTGTTTAAGAAAGAATGGTAAAGATTTTATTAATAATAGAAGTGCGGCAAGATATCTAAGATTAGGTTTAGCTCAATTATTTAAAGGTGATCTAGCTTTTACTAATGGTTTTTGTAAGAATCCTTTTTATCCTGCTTTTAAATCAAGTGTTTGGAATGAAAAACCTTACACTGTCAGAGAATTAAAAAATAAGCTTGTTTCTTTAGGTATAGATATAAATTTTACAAAAGAAAAACTTAGCAATAAATATTTAGTAAAGAAAATATGTCGTGAGGGAAGACATCAAACTATGTTTTTTGCACTTACTGAGTTTAATAAACAGTTGAATTGGAAAGCTAATTATAAAGAGTTGTATGATCATGCTAACACTTATCAAAATGATTTTCATGAGAAAGGTTTAGGTATGCTCCCTGCTAATGAAGTTTCAAGAATAGTATCAGCAGTAGCAAGATATGGTTTAAGAGCTTATAAAGCTGCTAAGAAACTTAATTTTATGCCTTTAGCCCATCCGACAAGAACTATTCCTAATTTTGGTGCTTTAGTCGGAGCGAGGAATAACATGATTAGTGCTAATAGATATATATTTATGTTAGTAGATTTTATTAAAAAAAATGATTTAAGTTGGTTTGTTAATCCTAATAAAAAAAGACCTAAAGGTGAGGCAAGAAAATATAGTGAAATTAATTTATTTATTAGAAATAGTTTACAAAGATATACCAAGAAAAATGGTATGGTTGAAACAGTAGCAGCGAGAGGGAGATCAATTTATGCTAAAATAATCGGTGAAATAAGACTTTATTTGAAAGAAAATAATCAGAAAGTAGAAAATTTAGATATTAATAAATTACCAAGTGTTATTGAAAGACAAAGTAAAATAACTAAATTAACAGTTAAAATAAATAGCATTGGTGTCCCCTTCGGTAGATTTACTAAAAAGGATAAAGATGGGAGTGTAAAGAATTGGGTGGGTTATAGTAAAGCAGTACATAAGGTTTATCAATGGGCTAAACATTTTACTGAAAGAGATGATTTAATACTTTATATTTATATTCAATGCGGAAAAGATAAAGATAATTTTTTTGCTCATGTATCATATTTAGATTATATGATACATCAGGAAGGTGATTTTGTTGAAACATTAAGTACAAATAATTATGACAGTGATGTTTATGAGTATTTAAGAGATACGTATAATTATTTAGTTTCTCATTATGATAGAGTTGATAAATTAAATAAAAGATTAATTCATGCTGAATATAATATTGAAGATTTAGAGGACTTTTTAGAAATCAACACTTATTATGATTTTGAAGACTATCAGGCAGTAATTTAAAAAAGTCTTGACATATATTAAAATTGGTGTTATTATATTGAATAATATAGGAAATTAGTTAAATGATAGATTATGAATTAAAATTAAATAAGTTAATCCATGAACTTAACCTTGATGAAGAAAATTTTAAGAAGTTTATTTATAACAAAAATTTATTAGCCACAGCTTTAGAAGTAGCTTCTATTAGCGGCAGATTATTAGTTAAACGAAACAATGATTTAAATAAGATTTATGTTAAAAATTTAATAGCATTATATTTACAATTAGATTTATTTGTTTATATGTCTGAAATGATTTATAAAATTGATAATGAATATAAAGAAGGATCAAAATTTACTGATAATGTAATGAAACAATTAGTTTTTGATGATTATTATTCACCTTATGATTTAACTGAAGAAGATCAATTTAATTTATGTAATAATATTGGAATTATGTGTTCAAATTTTGCTACAGCAATTTGGAAAGATTTTGAAAATAATATTTATGATGTGGTTAATATGTCCGAAAGATATAAAGTATTAGGGGCTGATAGTCAGAGTTTAGGATTTATTAAATTTGTTTTAGAGTTAATGATGTATTTGTTAGTCTATATAGATAGGCATAGTGAGGATTTTTTAAGAAAGTCATTATCAAAAGTTTTTCATATAGATGAAGAACCTGTTAAAGAAGTTATTAAAGCGTCAGTAAAAGATGCATTGATAGATGGGGATCAAATTAAAGAATTTGAAACCGAAACAAAAATAATTGAATTATAGGAGATTTTTTATGAAAAAATCAGAATTACTCGAAGTTATTAAACAAAATACTACATACAAAGGTGTGGTAGCACATTTAGAAAAGTTAGGTGAAAAAATATTACCTAGAGAAAAATATAAACAATTAAAAGAAGAAATAGCAAATAAAGCTAAAATAGAAAAAGAAAAGGCTAAAGAAAAAGCATTAAAATTAAAAGAAAAATTAGCAAATAAAAAAGAAACGGCTAAAGGTAAATTAATAGCAGGTGTAGCTACAGCAAAAAAACGAATGGAAAAACGATTTGATAAGAAATCATCATAATCACCATATTTTTTAAAATTATTTAATAAACAAGGCTATATCCCTATATCGGACGTAGCCTTGTTTAATTTAAGGATATAATAGTGGAAAATATACAACAAGAAATTAAGATTTTTGAACCTTTTCAAACATTGATACCTCCGCTTGATGAGGAAACTTTTAAGATATTAGAAAATGATATTTTAGAAAGAGGTATTTTACATCCATTAATTGTTTGGAATGGTTATTTGGTAGATGGACATCATAGGCTTAAAATAGCACAGAAATATAACATACCTTTTAAAACTAAAGAGTTAGAAAACTTTAAGACTGAATCTGAAGTTATGATGTGGATGATTAAAAATCAATTCACAAGAAGAAATTTGTCTTTATTTGAGAAAGGGGTTTTAGCTCTTAAGAATTGGGAGTTATTAGAATCAGTAACTGATCCTGAAGATATGCCTAATAAAGATAAATACTGTAAGGCTACTTTTAATATATCTGGAGATACAGTTAGTAGGGTTAAAGTGCTTTTAAATTCAAATAATGAAAAGCTAATTAATGCTGTTAAGAATGGTGAGAAAACATTGTATGAAGCTTGGGTTAAATTAAAGAAGTTTGATAAAGTTAAACATAGATCAAAAAGATCATATGAAGAATCTAAAGGCGGATTTTATGTAAATGAAAACTGTTTTGAGTATATGCAGGGTATGACTAATAGAGGTAAAGCTAATTGTATAATAACTGAGCCTGTAAGTCCGACTGATGAGGATATAATAAAAAGATTTGAAGATGAAAACTATAGAAAAGGTTATTGTTCTTCTGTATTTAATAAGACATGCAAAATGCTTGATGATTTTATAGCTAAAGATGCTGATTTATTTTTTATTATTGATCCAGATTATTTAGCTTTATTTTATAATACAATTAGAGAATACTTTAAAATCAGACAAATACTTATTTGGGATTATCGTAATAATGCCGTTGATAAACAGAATTATGACAGAATGAAATGTATTAAATCATATAATATAGTTATTATGGCTTATAAGGGTAAACCTAAAGAAATAGATATTAGAATGCATGATATTATTAAAGTACCTAAAAAGAAAAGCAGAAAAGGACTTCCTGTTGAGTTATTAGAGGAATTAGTATCTTTTATCGAAAGAGATAATACTGTTTTATTTGATCCTTTTGCTGGTTATGGTGCTATTATTTTAGCAGCTTTAAGAAAAAGACTTCTTGGTATTGGATGTGAATTTAATACTGAAGTCTATAATACTGGATGTGAATATATTAAAGCTGAATTTGATGAGATAACAAACAGTTAAAAAATATTTGATATTTTTTGGCAATATGTTATAAAATATAAAAGGTAAAAGTTATGTTAGTTAAAAAGATTGAAGTTAAATTAAATAAAACACAACAAAATCAATTTTTTGTTGATCAAAATAATTTAAGATTTATGCATAACTTTTACCTTTTCTATCAGGATTTAAATTATGAACAATACAGATTAGGTAACTCATATGTAAAATTTATATCTGCTTACGAATTTATGAAGTTATTCAATAATGAAATTCTCAAATTAAATCCTGATTTAAATTTTATTAAAAACACAAACTCAAAAGCTGTTAAACAAGTTATAATAAATCTTGACGAAACTTTTAAGAAGTTTTTTAAAAATCAATCAGGTTTTCCAAAGTATAAAAAGAAATCAAATTTATGGAAGATTGCTATCCACTTAATGAATAAAGATACAAAGTATCAATGGAAAATGTCTGAAAGAAAAGTCAAATTACCTAGTTACGGTTGGGTTAAATTAAAAGAGAAAGATTATTTGTTAAAAGATGATCATATTAGAAGTTGTGTTCTAAAACAAGAAGGAAATAGATTTTATTGCTGTTTTTTAATTGATTCAGAAAGTCAAATTAAAGATCCAATTAAATCAGATTTAAGAAAAGTAGAAATAAATTCAAACAATAATTCTTTAGGGATTGATTTAGGAATTAAAACCTATGCGACTTGTTCAGACGGACAAACTTATAATTTTCCAAAGAAAAAAGTTAAGAAACTTAATAAGAATATAAAAAGAGTTAACAAAAAATTAAGTAGACAATTTCTAAAAAATAAAAATAAAAAAGAATGGAGAAAGAAAAATGTAGATAAAACAAAATTAAAGTTAAGGATTTTATTTAACAAAAAGCAAAGATTAGTTTTGGGTTTTATTCAGATGGTTGTGAATAATTTGGTAAAAACCAAACACCAAAACTTAATTATAGAAGATTTAAAAATAAGTAATATGATCAAAAATAAACACTTGAGTAAACAGATACAAGAGAGAAGTTTTTATAGCTTTAAGCAGAAGTTAATCAACAAATGTTCTAAAGTTGGTAAAACTTTATTTTCAGCCAATACTTTTTATCCAAGTAGTAAAACTTGTTCATACTGCGGTAGTCTGAAAAGGGACTTAAAATTAAGTGATAGAGTTTATAAATGCGAAGTTTGTAATCAAGAGATTGACAGGGATTTAAATGCATCTATAAATTTAAGTTATATCGGCGGCTATGCCGAGAATTTAAGCCTTGTGTAAATGTCTTCGTACAGACTTGATTAGATGAAAATCGAAAAAGGAAGGATGTAGCAAGGAATTAAACTTGTCAAGTTTTGATAGGTTTAAGATAGCAAAGCTATAAATTAATTACTAATCTATCAGACAATAATGATAATTATTATATTGTTGAAAATGCTGATGGAAATTTTTTAAAATGGCTTATAAGGTAACCTCTAAAGTTAAATCTATTAATATAGTTATTATGGCGTATAAAGGTAAATCTAATTTATTATTGACTTTTGTAATTTTATAGGAATAGTTTTATGGAAGAAAAAGAGCAGTTTACTGATGAAGAAAAATTGAAAATATTGGTTAATTTTACTAAAAATTTAATGGAAAATCAAGTAGATATTTCTCCAGAATTTGCTAAAACTATAAATGATCATTATGATGATATTCTATTATAAAGTAACTTCTAAAGTTAAATCAATTTGATCTACATCAACTGCATCTTCTATATAATAAGCAACTTTACAAATAATATCGTTAGGTGTATTAACAAATTCTTGGATAAAGATATTTATTTCTGAATCAAACATTTGGGTAAAAATTTCTTTGACAGTTTTAATAGAGTTCATAATAGAGTTAATTGTATTATCCCAACTATCTCTTAGTTCTTTTTCTAAAATAGGTCTAATCATACAATACCTTAAATCTTTTAATTGTCCATCAAAGTAACCTCTTAATTGCTGCATTGTTATTACAGAGTCAGGGTTAATGTGATTAATATATTTATCTTTGAATATTGTATTACTAACTAAGTTAGCTGTTAATATTTCACCAGAAATAAAAGAAGTTTGTAGCATCAATGCTAATACTCCATCTGCTGTATGATAAATTTCATTACCTAATACTACTTCTTGATTTGAGAAATATGCTAAGTTAGTGGGCTCATCAGTAATATCTACACCTCTATGTGTATAAATACCTATTAAAGTTGTATCTTTAAATTTTTTATACAATGCTTGCTGATATCTTAAAGAGTTAAGATTACTGTCATAGTAGCAAAAACATTTTTCCACTTCATCTATTTTAATACCCCCTGTACCGTTAACAAACATATCTATTTCTTGTACTTTTATAGCATTTTCATAAGCATTAGTTTCTTCATTTTTAGTTAAATAGAGAGTACCTTCAGGCAGTTTAAAGTTTTCTGCATAAGGTTTAATATCAATTAAAGTAGAGTTTTGTAATTTAGGGAGTAATAAATCATAGCCATTCTTTTTAGCTACATTTTCATTTGTAGCACCTGTAAAGAATTCACTTGTTAATATTTTCCCTTCACAAGTTTTGAATACCCCTAATTTATACACATAATCTCTTATCTTTTCTATTTTAATTGCTATTTCTTGATTATCTGTATTATATTTAGATGAAAAATCTATTAATCTTGATTCTATTCTTGTTTTATTAAGTATTGTTTGTATGTATTTATCACTGATAGATACTTTTATATTTTCAGAATGATTTCCAATATTAATAAATGATCTGTTAGATGCTATATAAAATTGAGTTGAGTATTGCCCGCTCACACATAGAAAAGATAAAGGGCATCTATTTACAATAGATGCAAATTTACCAGCAGCTGATTCATTTACTAATGATATACCGTTACTTTGGTTATAATAAATAAATTGTGTAGATATACCTAAATAATCTTGAATGAAAAATGATTCACCTACGTTTCCAACTGCATCTGTGTAGTTATTTATTTCTTCTTGGGTCTTATCATGAAACCAGACAAGTAAATTACTCTGTGTAGCTTGATCTCCGCTATCTGTTTCTATAATAATATAATCTTTAGGTTTTACTTTACTTAAATCAACTTTAATAACAGAGTTTTTAAAGTTAGTTAAATTAAATGTAGATTCTGAATCACCTTCACCTTGATAAGGTATAGTTATTATTTCATTATCTGAATACTGTAATAATCTAATGTTGATTGGCGTTTTAGAGCTGTATACATTTTGAGCTAAAATGTTGTACCCTGCGTCTACTAAATGTCTTGCTTTCTGTAAAGTTATATGCGGATTATCATCAGGAAATAAATCATATAATTGTTCAGGTCCTGATATTTTTTCAAATTTACCCGGTGATAATTTATTTGATTTTGAGATTAATTGCATTAGGATAGTTGGTCTTGCTGTAAATACAGGAGTTCTTGGCTTGAGTTTATATTTTGAGGTTATCTTGTAGGGCATTGCCATATGAAATCATCCTTAAAGCATTTCTGTCATTGTAGAACTAAATTCAATTAATTTTTTTTCTGGGTCAAATTTTAATCTTCTTAATTTTTTTAAAGTAACTTTATCTCCGTTATTATCTTCCTCTATTACATCTTCTTCTAATAGAACTTTCATATCCTTCGATTCCATATCATTTAATAATTCAACATAAGCAACAGTTTCTAATTTTGAGATAGTTGCTTTTACTTTATCCACTTTATATACCCCGCCTACTTGATATTCAAAACTATTAATAAGTTTTAGTACTTCCATTTGGTTAATAACATTGTTATAAAATATTTTTATTCTTAATCCAACTGATATTTCCTCAGCTTGTTCAAATTTAATAGGCTCAGTAATTTTATAATTAAATAAAGCATAATCTGAAAAATTTTTTTCTATAGTTGAATTCCATTCTTTTGATTCATTTAATATATAAGTAACAATAATTTCACCATTGAATATATTTACTGTAAATCCTAAAAAAGTTTCACCTAAATATTTCTTAATAGCTGATATAACCCCATTTTTAGAGCTTATGTAATTTCTATCCCTGTAATTAGCTAATATATTAGCACGTATTGTTGATACAGAGGATTCTTCTCTAATTGATGGTATATTTTCAATATTAGGTTTATTATCTTTGTGTAAGAAGTTTTCTATTTCAGTTAAATTTTTAGGATCAAGATCATTTTTTCCGGGGTCTAAAAGTTTTAATCCTTTGAATGTATATTTATCTGATAAATTAAATTTTAGATAGTTGTATATTCTTATTCCATATGAAGGTGCTGTTGTAGCTATATAATATGGTACTGTATTACCTACCCTTTTAGCTTCAGTTGTGTACATGTTTCCGTAATATTTATCATCAGAATGTAAATCAACAGGTATGTCTTCTACGTTATATATCTTTTGATCATTTCTAAATAATAAGAAATCCTCGCTCCATTTAGAGCCCGGTATCTCCATAATATGAGAATCAGAAGAAAGTCTTTTATCAATCCCGCTTTCATTATCATAAGATTCTAAATCTTTAGCAACAATTAAAGTCATATTTATATCATTTTCATTAGCATTATAATCACCATTTTCGTAATAATATATTTTATGAGGTCCTTTGGTCTGTAAAAGATCAAATGCTTTAGTTTGAGTAGTTTTAATACATTGAAGTCCTTTAACCTTTAATCTTTGACATGATCCTCTATGAACTCTTGTAAAGTTTTCGTGACTAATTGCTAAAAGTGATTCTAATTTAGTAGCTGTTTGAACGTTACCTTCTCTTAATATTACAGCTGATCCTAATTGGGTTAGGTAAACTGTTTCAGTAGAGAGGTCTACTAGTATATTAAGTATTTCACCTTCATAACCCATATCTTCTAAAATAGATTTTAGATTATTTTTTATTTCATCTTTTGATAAAATTCCATCAGCCATCAATATTTTCCAAATTATAAATTTTCATCATTTCACCTGTATCTTTGTCTAATGTTATTTCTCCAGCCTCTTCACCAAAAGAACCTGATAATATGACATTTATTGTAGAACCAGATAATTCAGCTGAAACTAAATTAACTTTGCCAGGGCATCTATTGTTAATAATGTTATTAATAATGGTTTTTATAGAACTTACATCAGTCGGGTTTAATGCTGTAGAGCCAAAGTTGTCAGGGTTTCTTAAAAAATCTTTTTTATAACATTTTAGATTCGTTTCTATTACATCTAAGTAATATTCATAGTCACTAAAAGCGATAGTGCCATTGTTTCTAACAAATAATTTAGTTTTTTTAGCCATGATGTATAAATTATAACTATAGTTTGAAAAAAATTCAATTCCGTATATAATTATAGATAAGAATAATAAGGAAATAATTAAATGGCAACTTTTCAAATTCCAGAATATGTTAATAATCAAATTTATGTAGCAGCTTCTTGGGGTAATCAAACTACAGATAATATTATGTTGTTAAATGGTAACCCTGATAAGAATGTTATTAAAGAAAATTTGTTTAATGTAAGCACAAGATTAGATAATGTACAAGGTTCTATTGATACTATTAAATTAGATATGGATACTATTCGTGCGGATGCTCAAAAGTTAAGAGCAGATGTTGATAAAAAATTGGATACATTTGCGGCTGACATTGCGGCTGACATTGCGAATATTAGATTATATATTGACAGGCAAGATCAAGTTATATTAAATCATACAGGATTAAAAGATAATTTAAATCCATATTTTAATGATCCTGCTACTAATCAAAGAAGAAATATCGTATTATCAGTAAATAAATTATTAGACGATTTAGGTTTTGTACAGCAGTTAACAACTATTCATAAAACTACAGTTGTGGGGGCTATAAATGAATTAGATAAAGAAATAGGTGATTTACCTACTCTTTCTAATACAAACGATATGTCTCGTCCAACAATAGTAGCTACATTGAATAGACTTAATGAAATAATAGGCGATTTAACAGCTTTATTCCCTATTAATAAAGTATTGCTTAATGATCCTACATCTGTTGTAGCTTCATTAAATAAGTTAGAAGCTTTATTAGGTAATTATAATACCATAACTGCTCAAATAAAAAGAGATACATTTGTTTTAACATTAAATCAAATTAATACTTTATTAGGTGAATTAGCTCAAATTGAACCTCAAATAAAACAGAATAGTATTATATTAACATTAAATAAAATAAATCAATTATTAGGTCAAATTACTAGTGTTACTGATACTGAAATATCTGGTGTTAGTGTAGTAGAAATTATCAATAAAATTAAAGCAAAAATCGGTACTATTGCTAATATGGCTAATGTTAATACTCAAAATAAAGGTAATAGTATTGAAGAAATAATTAATAAATTCGATGCTATGTTTGGGTTATTTAGTAGTATAGAGGCTCAAATAAAAGGAAATACTTATACTGAAACATTTAATAAAATAAATCAATTACTTGGTGATTTAACTAAAATAAGTAATGTTAATACTCAAAATAAAGGTGTTTCTATAGTTGATACTATTAATAAGATTGATTTAATGTTAGGGGTATTTAATAATATTCATCAAGATATAAAAGGTGCTAGTTATACCGAAACATTTAATAAAATACAAACATTATTAGAGGGTCTTAAAACGAAAGACACTGATTTACAAACTAAAATAGATCTTAAACAGGATAAACTCATAGCAGGAACTAATATAGAGATAACTCAAGATAATACTATTAATGTAAAAGCAACTGCAGGAGACGCGAGTCAAATAACTCAAAATAATAATAATGGATTAGGAGCTAACGTACAAACGGCTTTAGATAATTTACAAAACAATATTGATACAAAACAGGATAAACTTACAGCAGGAACTAATATAGAGATAACTCAAGATAATGTTATTGATATTAAAGGTGATTTGGTTATAACAGCAACTCAAGTAACTCAAACCGAACAGACTTTAGGTAATAATGTTCAAACTGCTTTAGATAATCTTAAAACCAAAATTGATGATTTACAAACCCAAATCACTGAGATAAAAAATTCAATAAAACCATGAAAGATTTGATAAGAAAAATAAAAAGGACATTTATGGTGCCATTAAAAGATTGTATTAACTATTTAGAAGAAAAATTAAAAAACAGTCAAAATGTTGAAGAAAATAAAATATTCAGTAGTATTTTAATTTATTTAAATAAAGTGAAGCGTTTAATAGATGATGATAAATAATGAAAATTCAAACAATATATTTGCTAACGGTGTTGTGTTAGATCATTTCAATAAGAATATTAGAGATAAGTTTAAAATTGTAGATGATTATTATAAAGCATTAAAAGTATTTTATGAAAAATATCCTATGACTTATGGTGTAGAATCTGCTCTAGCAAGATATCCAATAGGGCATGAATTTTTTGAATTATTTTCTTTAACACCTTTACAGAGTAGAGAAATTAGTTATGCTCTCAACACTATTTATGCTTCAATAGGTATTGAAGAAGTTATTTATCAGATAGCTAATTTTTCTGGTATTAAAATTAAAGTTAATGATGCTGATATAAGGAATAAAACATTAACTATAACTATTCTTTCAGAGAGTATTTTTGATTTAGATTTGTTTGAGCAAAAGTTTACTGATTTTTTAGCAGATTTATTGTTATTTCAAAGTTTAGAGTATATTTTTGATTTAATTGTTACAACTATAAATTTAGAATATAATAAGAAAATCTATAATATTACAGAAATTCAAAATATTATACCATTAACAATAACGCAGGTAATAAAAGCATGACAGGTAATATTAACAATTTAACAAATTTACATAGAATAAGTCAATTTATTTTTACATATACTGATCCTAAATCTGATAATGGATTAAGAGAAGAAATTCATGATGTACATAGAATAAATGCAGCTACTTATAAGGACTATGAAAGAAGGGTTCTTATGTATCCTTATCTTTTAAGGGATAATGAAAAAGGATTAGCAGTTGCTTATTTTGATCAATGGAATGTTATTAAATTATTTATTCCAAAAATGGTTACTAAAGTTACTCCTGTACATATAGACGAGGGCCCATTAACTGATTATGAGGGGGTATTTTTAAATCCCGCTAATCCTGAATCAATGTGGGAGTACAAAACTGACAAATATATAACATTATTGGAAAGTTCATTAGGAGAAGATTTAAAAACATTTTTTATTACACTTCATGAAAATGAATATATGGAAGGGCACATGGAAGATTTTACTGTTAACCCTGGAAATATAGATGGATTTTCTTTAGATAATAAATATTTAGCTATAGAAGCATTAAGTAATAATATGTGTCTTAATTTAGATTCCGGGCTATTATCAAATGATGCTTCAGTTGCTCATGATGGTGAAATGATAGCTCCTGATAAAGATATACAAAACATATGGACATTTGATAAAGGTTATAAAATATTTGGTAATCAATTATTAGAAGATTGTTCTTTATATTATTTTGGTGATCCAATAAGTAGTAATCCTTATTTAAAAATATTTGAAAATCCTAATATTCCAAGATATAGAAAATGGTGGGATGAAAATGCTGATACGAGCACAGGTGATTATTCTACTTGGGATAGTTTCCAATGGGCACCTAACACTACAGTTAAAGTTAATAAGGAAATGGTAGAAGGTACTCAATCTATAGAAACATTCCAAAAAGCTGATAAGATTTTATCTATTAATGTTGATAATCCAAATATAATTGATGTTGTTGATGTGGGGGGGGCAGTCCAGATTAACGCAAGAGAAATTGGAGACGCAACAGTAGTCATAAAATATTATAATAGTTTAGAAAATCTTTATTATACAGCTATAGTTAATTATAGAATTATTGTAGATGCTTATAACAATAGATATTTTGGGCATACTTGTTATTGGAATACGCAACCAGAAGGGTATTCAAGTAAAATAGAAAAAGTAATAATGAGAGTTGAAGGTGGACAGATTAAGGTTACTGTCGATGCAGGGGGATGGTCTTGGTGGTTTACTTGTGAAATAAACCCTAAGCCGACTTTTTATAGTCCTTGTAGAGGGTTAAATAATTCTGGTAATGAAGGAAGAAGATATGATTTATTTTTCTCATATGGTATGCAATGTTGGGTATGGAATGATTTAAGTCTTAGAGATAGCGATTTAACGAAGTTTAGATATATATCATTATCGTATGCTGAATCTGATAGAAATAAATCTCAAAGTATATCAGGATTGGTTTTGTAAAGAGATAATAAATAGTAAGAAATTACTTGACAAAATGTAACAAAATGCACTATAATAGAAAGGTAAAAAGTTATGTTAGTAAAAAAAATTGAAATTAAATTAAACAAAACTCAACAAAATCAATCCCTTGTTGATCAAAATAATTTAAGATTTATGCATAATCTTTATCTTTCATATCAAGACTTAAACTATGAGCAATATAGGTTAGGAAATTCAGATTTAAAATATATATCAGCTTATGAGTTTATGAAAATATTTAATAATGAAATCCTTAAATTAAATCCTAATTTAAGTTTTGTTAAGAATACAAACTCAACAGCTATAAAACGTGTTATAATAAATCTTGATAAAACTTTCAAAAAGTTTTTTAAAAATCAATCAGGCTTTCCTAAATATAAAAAGAAATCAAATCAATGGAAAATTGGTATCCATCTGATGCGTGGTGATACAAAGTATCAATGGAAAATGTCTGAAAGGAAAGTTAAATTACCTAGTTATGGTTGGATTAAATTAAAAGAAAAAAATTACTTAACAAAAGATGATCATATAAGAAGTTGTACTTTGAAACAAGAGGGAAATAAGTTTTATTGCTGTTTTCTAATTAATTCTGAAGTTGAAATCAAAGAACCTATCAAATCAGATTTAAAAATTGTAACAAAAACAGATAATCCCGATTCTTTAGGAATTGATTTAGGGATTAAAACATATGCAACTTGTTCCGATGGACAAACTTATCATTTTCCAAAACAAAAAGTTAAGAAACTTAATAAGAAAATTAAAAAGGTTAATAAAAAATTAAGCAGACAGTTTTTAAAAAATAAAAATAAAAAAGAATGGAAAAAGAAAAATGTAGAAAAAACAAAGTTAAAGTTAAGGATTTTATTTGATAAGAAACAAAGATTAGTTTTGGGTTTTATTCAACATTTAGTGAATAATTTAGTAAAAACCAAACACCAAAACTTAATTATAGAAGATTTGCAAATTAAAAACATGATCAAGAATAAACACTTGAGTAAACAGATACAAGAGAAAAGTTTTTATCTATTTAAACAAAAATTAATCAATAAATGTTCTAAAATTGGTAAAACTTTATTTTTAGCCAATACTTTTTACCCAAGTAGTAAAACTTGTTCATGTTGTGGCAGTCTGAAAAAGGACTTAAAACTAAGTGATAGAATTTATAGATGTGAAGTCTGTGGTCAAGAGATTGATAGGGATTTAAATGCATCTATAAATTTGAGTTATATCGGCGGCTATGCCGAAAATTTAAGCCTTGTGTAAATGTCTTCATAAAAAACTTGAGTAGCGTAAGCAAAATAGGAAGGATGTAGCAAGGAATTAAACTTGTCTGATTTTGATAGGTTTAAGATAGCAATAATTTGTGGTAGTCTGAAAAAGGACTTAAAACTAATTGATTTAAGTTATACAGGTAGGTAAAATATGCAAGGTATAGTAAACCCTCATAAACAGAAACATATAATATTAGATCATCCGCCTTTAGTTGATGCTACTTATGAACAATTAAGGTCATTAATAAGAGATGAAGGTATGAATAATGATGTTAAAAATCCAGATTTATTAAAAACCTTTTATGTAGAAATAAATAAATTAGAAGAGATGGAAAATTACCCTGTTAAGTTTATTAAAAAACATGCTTTATTTTATGCACCTCGTTTAAAGTTAAATTATTTGTATTCTCTTGATGATAAAACTCAATTATCTGATGAAGAATTAGAAAAGTTAGTTAAAAGAGTTTACGATGATATTGAACTTCCTATTGATATACCTTTTCCTATGACTCCTGAAGTAATATTAAGAAAAAAGAAAAGTATATTAAATACTTTTTATGTATTTTTAGAATTCCATAAAAATGGATTTAGACCTTTTGGTTATGAAAATTTAAAAATAAATGGTGAATAGTATATGGTCGTGGCATCTTCATTTATAGAAGCTATTGAGAATCATGATGCTAAATTAGTAAATATGGAATACTCATTATTTGCTTCTAAATTTTCTACAGAAACAGCTCCTTTGAACTGGACAAATCAATTGGTAAGTTGGTTGAAAATTCCTTATATATTTTCCCCTAAAGGTTTTTTACATTTTAAAATAAAGGATGATAGAACTGATTTTTATAATTGTTGTTATTTAAGAGCATTATTCACTTTTGGTAATTCTAAAGAGGAAGTTGTAGTCCCTTTTTGTGCTTTGGAAGATCTAAAAAATTTAAATGAACTAAATGATTCTATAGTACAAGGAGAAGATAATTGGTTTTTCGTAGATTTAAGAAATTATGATATTAAATGTACTCTTGCTACGTCACCCTTATCAACAGGTGTAGCAAAAGCTGAAATATTGAATAAACATATACACCCTCAAGGCAATGGATCTGATTCTTATTATATTAGAAATAATAAAGTAGTTATGGATACTATTTCTACTTTTAAGTGTATATTTTCAAGAGGTGATAAATCATCCCCAAGGATACGTTATGACTGAAGCTCAATTAAAAAAAATATTAGCGAATCCTTTCGCATCAAACGCATTAGACGTTTTAGATAAAGCAGATAGAATAGATACAGATCTTAAATATGACGCTTCTTTAGTAGATATGGCTAATACTTATTATGGCGAAGAAAATAATGCTGATATTTTATTTCTTATTGATAAATCATTAAAAACTTATTCTAGTAAATGGGAAGGTACTCATGAAGCCGTATTACAAGATTTTGAAATACAGTTAAAAGAAGATGAGAAGAAAGGTGATTTAGCTTCGTTATGAGTAAAGAATCTAAAGAATTTAATGTTACTTTATTAGATAAATCAGGTTCTAAGAATATCGCTAAAACTACAGGTGATGCTGATTTAAAAATAGAGAACTTTAAGACATATGAATATATAGGTACTTATCCTTATTTTGAAATGGTGCTTTATGGGATTACATTTGATTCATTGTTAGGTGAAAAAGATTTTATAATTTCTTTTGCTTCTGAATATTATAACTATAAAGTTAAAGTATGTATTTTAAATAAAGAAATAAGATGGTCTGATAATAAAATAGTTGTAAAGGGTAAGTTTGCTGAATCAGATTTAGTATTACAAGCAAATACTGTTTATTTAGGATCAACGGCTAAAAAAGCCATTCAAACATTAGGGTTTGAACAAAAGATAAAAACTAAGAATAATGTTAATACTAAATTTCATCAAAGAGCAGAAACCCCAATACAAGTGTTAGAAAAAATATGTGATTGTGAAGCTGATTTTCCTTTTTGGTGTATAGGTATAAATGATTTAATATTAACTACATCTTCTGAAAAAAAAGATTTTATAAGTTTGTCTAAAATACATGCTTTAGAAGAGAATTCTGTACCTAAAATAAAAACAGTGCAGTCAGATGTGGAAGGTATTTATTATTCAATGTTGGGTAATTCTAAATACGTAATAGGTACTAAAGATAATTATGAATCATTGAAACAAGTAGCAATTAATCAATATATTAGGGAACATTATAAACCTAATACAGTAATGACTGGAGTTTTTAATGGACCGTTCCCTTATCCCGTTGGGACAAAGATGAAAAATATTTTTAAGAATATGACACATATTAGCTTTTGGTCTGTGATATCAGTAAAAATAACTGTTGCAAATGGTAATGCTATATCATTAGTTCAATATGCTTATTGGGAAGATATTGATGGATAAATATTAAATAGATGATAAACAGTTAAAAAATAATTGACATTTTTTAACAATATATTATTATAAAGATAAAAATTATGTTAGTTAAAAAAGGAAGGACGGAGCAAGGAATTAAATATGCCAAGTTTTAATTATTTTAAACCAAATAATAGATTTACAAGAGATGATGTAGGTAACATTGGAATAACAGATTCTAAAGGTTTGTTTAATTCTAATGAAGTTGGTACAAATACAAATACTTTAGATATTATTAAAATTGATCAAAATAAACATTTATTTACAGGTAATTTTCAAAGTTTAGATTCTTATTATTTTAAGAATAATGTTATTAATATTAATGGACAACCTATACCAAAATTTTCTTTGAAGTAAAAAAGCTATTGACATAATATTTTTGATATGTTAGACTATCTATAATTATAGAATTATTTTTTTTATAATTATAGAATTATTTTTTTTTATGGGGTTTTTTTAAATTATGAATAATGATATACAACAAGAAAATGAAGAAATTATTGGCTCAAATTATAACGTAGATGTTTCTATAGAAAAATTAAAAGAAGGAATGCTTCGTACTCTAGAAATAATAGTTAATAATTCAAGAGACGATGCTATGTCTATTTTAGATATATCTCAAAGAACTTATTATAATAGGTTAACAGAATATGTTACTAAATATAATATTGATCCAAGAGTTTTATATTCAGAATCAGTCTTAAAAAAATATCCAGAATTAGAACAATATATTAATGATGATAATTATTATACGGATCAAACTAAAACGAAAATAAAACCATTAAGTCAAATGTTAAGATTACCTTCTGAAGATTATAATGAGGGTTGGCGTACAAGGAGTATGTCTGTATTAACAGGTCCTGATGGGGAGGTTAAATTAACTTGGTGGAAGAGATTTAAAGATGAAGAGACATTTTTAAATGAAGCTGAAAAAGCAATAGATAATATTTGTAAAAAGAAAGTAAAACCAATTTCCGCAGTTAAAAAACCTGTAATACCTAAAAATGATTTATTAACATTTTATCCTTTACCTGATTTACACTTTGGGGTGTTAATTTGTAAAGATGAAGTTAATCATGGGATGAATTATGATTTACAGATAGCAGAAGAATGGGTAAGATCTGCTTATAATTATTTAATAGATTCGGCACCTCAATCTTCTGTAGCAGTTATAACAGATTTAGGGGATTTTTTACATGCTTCTAATGATGCTAATAGGACTAAGTCAGGACATGAATTAGATGTAGACCAAAGACATAGCAAAATAGTAGAAATATCATTTAATGTAGCTAAAGATGTAGTTGAGAAAGCTTTAACTAAACATGAAATTGTTTATATTTATTCTGTAAAAGGAAACCATAGTGAGTTAGTTGGTTTATATCTTAAAAAATTCTTAGCAGCTTATTTTAGAAATAATCCAAGAGTTGTAATTGATACAAGTAGAAATCAAGCACAACAATATCATAGACATGGTAAGACATTATTAGGTTTTTCTCACGGTCATGAATTAAAACCTAATAGAGCTCCTGAAAGTATAGTAAGTGACGCTAAAGCAATATGGTCTGATGTTGATTATGTTTATTTTCATTTTGGGCATATACATACAGATAAAGCTTACTCAACTCCATTATGTAAAATAGAAAGTCATGCTAATCTAATACCAAGGGATAACTGGGCTGAAAGCATGGGTTATAGAGGTGAAATAGGTATGGCTAAATCAATAACTTATTCAGCAGAATATGGTGAAATAAGTAGAAATGTATTTAATATTAGAATGGATGAAAGAGTGTTTAATTATAAACAACATAATGCTCAAAGAATAGTTGATTCAAGTAAAATAAATACAAAAAAAATTAAATAATTTCTAAAAAAGTCTTGACATAATAAAAAAAATCCTTTATAATAGAAAAACCCTTAATTAAGGGATTCTAAATATAAAGGATTTTATTATGGCAGAAAATTTACAAAATAATGGACAAAAACCTGTTGCACCGCAACCACCTACTCGTCCAACACCCCCTGTAACATCATCGCCTGTACAAAAAGCAAAGGGATCCACCCCAACCCCAGAAGAATTTGCTCAAACCCCGCAAAAGAAAAAAATCTCTTTCGCTACTTTGACTTCAGCTTCCAAAACTTATATTGAGGAAGAAGAGAAGAAAGAAGAAGAGAGAAAGAAACAAGATGCAGCAAGAGCTGAGAATTATTATGTTGGTATGAGAGATGGTAACAGAACAGAGGTAAATATATTACCTTTACCATTCTTAAATGTTGGTACCCAATCTTATAATCTTTCAAGAACATTCAATCATGCCACTCAAGTGGTTTTTGATACTCTTGAAAAGAATGATCAAGGAACTGGTACTAAGAAAAAGTATTTTCAAGTTTTACCATCAGAAGGTTTTATCCAATATGAGCAGATGACTGGTACTAAAGTAATATCAGATGAAGACAAAGAACTTATTGATGATGTTACTATAAGATTGAAAAGGCTATTTAAGTATTATCCATTTTTTGATAAAGTGGGTAAAGGTACTAAAGTAGATTTGCCTGATTCTTTTATGAGTCTTTATAGAAACAGATTAAAGTTAAATTACATTCCAAACTATATGGCTGTTCCTGCTATTTTATTATCTGAGGTTTATACAGGAAGTGATGGGGCTGAAGTTAATAAAGTACATAATAAGTTTGTAGTATTACATTTTAATAAGAGTAAGCTTATTATGGATTGGAATAACAAGATACTTGAGTTTTCTCAAATGTCTGATCCTGCTACTCAATTAAAAGCTGAAGAAGTTATGAATGGTCCTGATATCGGAAATTGTAAATACTATTTGTCTTTCTCTGTAGATAAAATCAAAGCATCAGTTGATGATACATCCGCAGCTAAACCTGATAGACTTGTAGAGTTTAAAATTGAAGAGTTCATCCCTCAGCTATTTAAAGTTTCTGGTAAAGCTATAGAGCTAACTGAAGATTTGTTGAATAAGTCATTTGATTTATACAATAAAGAAGGTTGGTATAGAGTGGCTGTATTTGAAAGAGAATCTTATAAAGATTTACAGAATATTCTTGTAACTGCCGAAAATTGGTTAGGTGAATGTAATGTTATTCAAAATGGTAATCCTGTCCCTGTAGCACAAGGTAATTTGTTAGAATCAGTTGATGAAACTAGTTCTAATGAGATTTCAGTTGAAGCACATTCTGGTGGTGCTATACAAGATGATGAAGTTCCGTTTTGATGAAATAAGTTAAAAAGAAAGAGGGGCTTCTGCCCCTTTTTTTTAATAAACAAAGAAAAGGATGTTTTTAAATGCTAATTACTGAAAGGAATATTAATGAAAAACTAATCAATTTTAATACAGTGCTTATAGCAGCGGGTGCAGTTCCAAGTTTTAAGGATTTTATAGCTTCAAAACGAACTTATTTAGATAAAGTTTTTACTGTGGAAAGCAATAAAGCTATGAAATTAACTATGGAAGTTGTTTATTCAAACAATTGTTCTGAGGTAGAATCTTTTATATTTCATTTACAACATTTTTTGAAAGATGCTCCTAATTTACAAGATGAATTAACTACAATGTATTTAGAATTAAATTCTCTAAATGATTCTCAAGTTAAAACATATAAAGAAATTTTTAAGATAAAAATACATGGGATGTATATAGATGCCTTAAATAAATTATTAAGAGAAAATGAAATTACTGTAGATGAATTCACAAGCAGTATAGCAGATTTAAATTCTGATTCTGTTATTGATATGTTTGATGATCCTAATTTTGTACAAACATTAGATTTAGAAAATACAATTCCCGAAGAATTAGAAAAAGATTATATTAGTGATATTATTAAAACACCTTTTGAATGTATAAATAAATCTTATCCAGAAGGTGGAATAATCAGAGGACAACTTGGGGTTATTATGGCATCGCCGGGTGTTGGTAAGACTCTTTGGCTTCTTAATTTAGTTTCAGCATTTGTTATGGAGCAATTTAATCCTCAAAATTTAAGAGTTATTTATTTTGTATTAGGTGATATGAATAAATATAACTTAACTGTAAGACTTATATCAATTTGTCTTAATGTTTCTCAATATGAAATAAGACAAAAAGGTAAGTTTTCAGAATATTATAAACAAGCATTAAAGAAATTTCCTAAATTATTTGATAACACTTGGGTTAGATTTGTAGCATTAAAACCTGGTAAGTTTACAGCCCAAGCCTGTCATCAATATATGAAAAGAACTAAAATAGAAATAGAAGATCCTGTTAAAGGTGGTTTAGTAAAAGTAACATTAAATGATTTATTTGATATAAAGATATTTGATTATGATGGTTGTTTTGCTTCTACTACTGATTTAGCAAGAGGTGGGTTAGATTTATATATATCAGGCGGTGAAACATATAATGAATTAAAAACTATGGCGGAAACTCATTCAGAATATACAGGTAAACAATCATTAGTATTAGTAGCTACACAACCTAAATTAGGTAAAGCTAATCATGAGGACATGGGTATAGATGATATGAGTGAATCAGCTCAAAAGCAAAGAGTTATTGATTTTATGTTTACATTAGCTTCACCATATAGTTGGAGACAGCCTAATTTCTGCGGAATAATGAGGGGTGTAAAAGGTAGGAATGCTGATTTATTTACTGCCTACTACTTGAAAGATTTTTCAGGTAGGTTTATAATATCTACAGAATCTACGATTAGAGATATAGTAAATCAATCGCAGTTATCTAATAGGTATACAGCTATTAAATCGCTGATTGCCACTGGTAATTATATTGATATTAAAGGTACTACATCAGGGTTTAGAAGCACACCAAGAACAGCTTAAAAGGAATTTTTTAATGACTAGACAGGAATTAAATCATGCATTAGATTATATTAATAAAAAAATAGAAGCAGCTGGGGGTCCGCCTGATTATTTTTCTTATGGTGAGATATTTATAGCTGATCCTCATAAATTAGAAGAATTACAAAGACAGCATTTTTTGAAAGAAATGAAGTGGATATTGAAATCTAAGTTTAGTGATATTAAATTTAGAAATGAGTTTAAGGAAAGATTAAATCAAAGATTATGGGCTAATAAAGATATATCCATAATCATTTCTCATTTTACTAAAAGAGAACAAAAGCACATGAAAGATAAAGGTTATCCATTAACACTTGCTACATCTGGTAAAGTGCTTAATTTAGCTGATCCTATTGTTCTTGAGTTTTTTAGATATTTAGAAAGTGCTATTGATTTTAAGGTTGATAATGATCCTGTTAATTTTTATATGCAGTATTTTAAATCTACAAGTTTATTAGAATTACTAGAGTTTTTTGCTTTTGATGATGTTAAGAAAACTGAACTTAAAATATTAGAAAGTATGGATTTAAGAAAGACTGAAGGGTTAAGATTTGGATGTAATGATGATTATATAAATAATGTTGAATGCGGTTTCAAATCCAAAGTATTATTACCAGAAACATCTTTACTTAATCAAAGTATGGCAGTAGGGCAGTATTTAGATTTATTAACTATAGCAGATTTTTTAACAGGTATAAATAATTTCCATAATATACAATTAGGATTAAAAGAACCTTATATAGAGAATTCTATTGATAAAGAATGGACAAGGCATTATTTTGAATGTAGAGAAAAAGATAGGGATTACTTAGCAATAGCATTAGCAAGTTTAGATGGATATCAAAAAGAGATAATTCATGATAAAAAAATAATAACTACATTAGGTTGATTTTATGAAAGTAAATAATACTTTAATTAAATTATTATGTTATTCTGCAATTCTGATAAATATAACCCTTTTTTTTATTTTTCTTTTCACTATCGTTGCTGTGCCTATTTATTGGGTACAGCATGGTAGAGAAAATTTTTTAGTATTATTTACATTCTTTTTTTCTTTTGTTATACTTTATTTAGCTTGTGTTATGGTCCCTTTCACTGTACAGGCTATTAAAACTATAAATGAAATAAACGATAATTTAGATAAAAAAGCAGGTGTCAAATGGTGAATGAGAATCCAGGCAATAAACCTGATCCTATTTTAGAACAACTTAAAGAAGAAAACAAAATAGTAAGAAAAACACAGCCAACTAATAACTGGCGTGTACCTTATAGTTGGAGAAATGTATCTACTAATAATTTTAGTATTAATGATAATAAACCTAGAGATATGATAGTAAGTTTTTCTTGTAATCATAAAATGTTAAATGGTAAGTTTGAATTTATTAGGGATACAATAATTATTAAAGAACCTAAATATAATAATGCTAAAGAGAAATTAGATTTAATAAAAAAAGAAATAGCTAAAGTAAAGTTTAATGATCTAAATCCCGCAAATCTAACTGACTTTCTTCTTCTATTTGTTGAGTAGTTTTTTTAATTTCCTCTTCATTTATTTCTTGTAAGAATTTTTGAATATCAGCTTGTGTAAGTTTAACTCTTGTTTGTTTTTCTTTTTCTTCTTTCTTCATTTCAGTTAATTTTCTATCAGCTTCAGGTACAACATTACTTTCTTTTATTTTATCTAAAATATTTTGATATTCTGATATTGCTTTACTACCTAATAGTACAAACTTTAAATTGTTATCACCAACCTCATCATCTGTAATATCATTAATTTTTTCCAATAATACTTCTTGTAGTTTAGATAATATATTCTCTACACCAATAGCCATTTTAGCATTAGCTAAAGTATGAGCTCTATCAGCTATTTTAGAAGTAAGTAATCTTAAGTAGTTACTTGCTTTATCATCATAGAAAGCTAAAGATGTTACTACTTGTCTAAATTCAGGTAATTCTACATTTAATCCTACTTCTTTTTTTATTTCAGCGTACATCTTTTCTAAATCTCTATTAATATCATTAGACATATCAATAGAAGTTTGTAAATCAGAGGCTTTCTTTCTATATTCAGAAACTGTATTAGGTGTTTCTTCTTTTTTTACATTTTCAACTAATTCGGCTTCTAATTCTATTATTCCCCCAATAGTTGGGGATTCGTTAGAGAAACCTCTTTCTTTAATCCAATTATGACGGCAAATATTTCCGTCAGTATATTCAGTTGTTTCAGGTGGATTAACTGAATCATCTTCATGCAGTTTTCCACACACAGTACAAATAAAGCTCATAATAAAAATATTATAAATTATTCTTGACTTTTTTGCCAATCTAATATATAATAACATTTATGAAACTTAGACCTAGTAAAAGACAGCCCAAAAGATGGTTGGTTGTTTCTTATGTTAATTTAACAAGATTCGAATCAATAAAAGAATTAGAGTATTTTGATATAGGTGACACATATCTTGATATGCCTGATACAGATGTGTTTAAGGTGGCTTATGAAAATGAAATAGATGGAGATAAAGCAAGGAGGACAATATATCCATTAAATAAAAAATTTTTACAGGAGAAGATGAACGCTACTGTTATAAAACAAATGTTTTTATTACCTCATGATGTATTTTATTTTTATTTAGAGGAGCATGTATTCTTCCCTAAAAAAGAAGATGATTATTATCAATTTAATTTAAGATTAATTGAATTAATGAAAAAATTGAAATTTGATTGGCTTGATACAATTATATCTCAATGTAAATTAGAGTTTTTTAGACATTTAGGTATTTATAAAAAGAATGATGATAATTATCTTCAAATAGTTGATCCATTAATATTTGAAAAGTCAAAGTTTTTTAATGTTGATAATTTAGAATATGACTTTTATAGAATTATAAATAAATTTTTAGATTTTAATTATTATTATGAAAAGAATAATAGAAAATCTATTATGGATATGATAGGTAATAATGTTGATTTTAGACCATTAATCTTTATTCAACAATACTCTACAAGTCCATTAGTGGAGGGTTCCTATGAATGATGAAGAATTAGAAAATTCAACAATAGAGATATCAGAGTTACCAACAGCCTATTATTGTGTGTCTTGTAATAAGTTTTATGAAAAATTTAGAGGATTTGAAGAATTAATGTTAAACGACCCTACTAAAGAAGAGGGTAAAGACTATATAATACATCATACAATTTGTCCTGATTGTAATAATCAAGAAAATCGTGAAAGACAAGAGATAGGGTGGTGATATGGCAATAGCAAGATGGTATAACATTCAAGAAATAGTAAAAATAAATACATCATTAAACAATGATAAAAAGTTTCCGATTTATATAACAGATTTAGGATTTGTATCTGTAAACAGTGGGACTTATTATTATATAAAAAAAGATGGTGATATGTATAGTATTTGTAAGGATGAATATATTATTAGTAAATTCGCTTTATCAGAATTTGATGAAGCTAGTAAAGAGTTAGCTAAAATATATAATAAGGTGCTTAATAAGTTATGATGGTTTTAAAAATATTATTAACTATTTATTTTAGCATTATCGTTTTATTTAATGCTGTAAGAGTAGTTACTTATTTATATAAAAAAGTAGCTAAAAAGAATATTTATTTTTTAAATGAGAATAAGATTGAAACTTTTAATTCCGCTATATTATCAAGTGTATTTCAATTTTGTTTATCATTATTTATTTTATTTGTTTATTTGATAACAGCTAATATTTTATAAATAAAAGGAAAAAATTGGTAGTTTATGAGATATAAACTTGTTACATTAATTCAAAAAAAATGCCCAGTTTGTGGGAAGGATTTTACGGTTTCAAAAAAAGAAAAAAAAAGAATATTTTGTGGGATTGATTGTAGGTATTCAGATATAGGTAAAAAATTAATAAATCAAAGTATAAAAAAAACTATGCTTGAAAAATATGGTGTGTCTAATCCATCTCAATTAGAAAGTGTTAAAGCTAAAAGAACTAGCACTATTATGGATAGATATGGTGTGGTGAATAGTTTTCAAAGTAAAGAATTGATGGAAAAAGCTAAACAGACTATATTGGAAAAATATGGTGTGGAATATTATTCTCAATCGAATGAATATAAAACTAAAATAAAAAATACTTGTTTAGAGAGATATGGTGTTGATAATATTAATAAAGATAAAAAAATTCGAGAAAAAATAAAGCAAACTAATTTAGAAAAATATGGAGTAGAATATCCAATTCAAAATAAGTCTGTAAAAGAAAAAATAAAGCAAACTAATTTAGAAAAATATGGAGTAGAATATCCAATTCAAAACGATTTTTTGAAAGAACAAATAAAACAAATTAATCTGAAAAAGTATGGTGTAGAGTACCTAGCACGACTTGATTCTGTAAAAGAAAAAATAAAGCAAACTAATTTAGAAAAATACGGAGTAGAGAGTGCGAGTCAGCAGCATATAAAAAATATAGAGAATTATAATAAAAATTATATAATGCAACATTTTATAAAAGATGATTATTTTTTAGTAGAAGATGTTATGAAATATTATGGGATTTCTTATTCAAGTTTAACAAATCTTAAAGAAAAATTTTGCATAGTATATCCGAATAAAACTAATTATCATCATCAAGATCAAAAAGATATTTTTGATTTTATTAGGACATTTTATTCAAAAGATATTATATTCAATAATAGAAGAATTATAAAACCATTAGAATTAGACATTTATATCCCTGATAAGAATTTTGCTATAGAATATGATGGCATAATGTTTCATAGTTTTACGAATTCTTCTATAAATTATGGGCTTTTTTATAAAGACGAGCTTGTTGAGGTTATGACTTTTGGAAAAAGTAGATTTAATAAGAAATATAAATGGGAACTAATAAGAGCGTGCACTATTTTAAATACTGTTGTTAGAGGCGGTTTCACTAAATTATTAAAATACTTTAAGTCTAATAATGATGGGTCTATTATTTCTTATGGTAATCGTAGGTGGACATATAAAAATAAAAATGTATATGGTGGTGATTTAATAAATATTAGTCAGCCTAATTATTATTATTTTAAACCTGAAGATTGTGTTCTAATATATAGGCAACATTTCCAAAAACATAAACTTGCTGATAAATTAGATTATTTTGATTCAAAGTTATCTGAAACTGAAAATATGTATAATAATGGTTATAGAAAAATATATGATTGTGGTAATTTAGTTTATGAATTAAATTAATATAAAAAAAATAAATTAAAGGAGCAGAAAAAAAATGAACGTAATTGATGTTTCACACAAACCAGAAGAGCAAGAAAAAATATTTTTTGGAGATTTTGGCAGATATATTAGAATAGATAAAGTATCTCACGAAATCGCTAAAAAATTAAAAGAAGCGAGTGAAGGGAATACTTGGTTTACTAAAGAAGTGGATTATAAGGCTGATAAAACAAGATTTTTTTCTCTTCCAGAAGACGCACAAAGAGCATTCAAACTTAATATTGCTTATCAAACTTTAATGGATAGTGGTGTAACAGGTGGGTTTTCTATGGTGTTAAATAAAATAGTTACAAGCTCTATATGGTCTATTCTTTATTCAAGGATAGCTATAGAGGAAGTTATACATGCTGAAAGCTATTCTTATGGACTTTCTGAAGTTTTTGGGCATTTAGCTACTGAAACTTTGGATTTAGTTTATACTGACCCTATGGTTCAAAAAAGAATGGAAAATGAAGTGGCATTGTTTGAAAATTTAGATAAATTAACAGAATCTGATTGTGATTTAATGGAAAAGAGAAAAGCATTATTACAATTATTAACAGGTATATATTTGTTAGAAGGTGTTAAGTTTCCATTTTCATTTTTAGTAACATTTACAATTAATAATAGCTATAGTGATGCTATTTCTGGATTTACTAAAACAATAAAATTAATAGCTCACGATGAATTACATATTCATGTACCAACTGGTAAAAATGTATTATCGATATTAAGAAATGATTCTTATCAAGGATTTAAAGAATTATTTGACAGCGGTTGGTTCGATAATATGGTTAAAGAGTTATCAAGTAAAGTTATGGAACAAGAAATAGAATGGGCTAAATATTTATTTGATGGTAGACAAGTAGATGGTATCAATTCTACTATAAGTGAGCATTTTATAAAATATTGGTCTATGGTTAGATTAGCTGATATAGGGGTGGATATAGGATTTCAAGAAGCTAAATCTGATATTATAGATTGGTTTAATTTATACAGGGATATAAATAAACAAAATGCTGCTTTACAAGAAACTTCTAATACAAGTTATCAAAAAGGTATTTTGAAAAATGATTTATAAAAGGATTTGATTATGAGTTTATTTAGTGTAACAATATATGTACAATCACCACGTTCTGAATTAATGATTGGGACAATACCAGCGCTTTATTCAATACATGTTATCGGTCCGAATCAAGAAACTTGTGTTAAATTTTTTGATGGTTATAAAAACGATATTCATAAATGGCTTAAAGGTGAACGTACAAAAGAAATTAGAGATAGGTTGGAAACTGCTTGGGTGATTTGTGATTTGTTGGATTCTGAAATTTATAATGAGAATGAATATACAGTTTCTTACCATAGAATATCAGATTTCATTAATGTAAATTTCACTACTATTGTAGATAAAGTTTATACCTATAATGAGCGTAGAGGTTTTTTAACTTCTTATGATGGTAAAAAAGAAGCTGCTTATATTTTAGAAGAATTGATGGAGATGTTTATCGACAATAAAACTCCAAAAGAAACAGCAAGAAAAGTTATTAAAACTAAAACATGTTATCAAAATCTTAATACTGATGTAAAAGTGTTATTGGATTGTTATGCTGATATAATAATATTTTGCTTAGGTGCTATGATGAAACTTTTATTTCTTTCCCAAGAAGAAGCTTATAAATCTCAAGATGTAGTTAAGAAATTATTATTTAAGATATTTGATAATATAACAGATGCTAACTTAAAAAAATCTATGAATGTAGATTCAGAAGGTAAAAATATAAAAGGTGAAGATTTTGAAACACCTTTTATTCCACATTTGTTTGAGGAAATTTGATTATGGAAACAAGTAAGATAAAGGCTAAAATAAAGCGATCTAAAAGAGATAAAAGAATTACGAATATATTTGATAGACATGAAAAATTAAAACATAAAATTTTAACATCTGTAAAAGTTGATATGAAACATAAAGGCACTGTGAATAGTTTTATAAAAATGAAAGTTAAAGGTAAAAAGTTAAAAAAATTACAATCGGTTTGTAAAAATTGGAAAAATAAAGAATTAAAATTATTTTATATATATAAAAGAGGATAGTGATGAATAAGTTAAAAATACAGAAGAAATAAAGGTGTTTGAAAAAAATGATTCCGTTTAGAAAAAAAATTTATTTTTTAATTGATGCTATTCAGATTGATTATTTTAATTCTTTTGTTTATAAATATAAATTAAGTAATTCCTCACACGATGATAAAGATTCGGAATTAATTAAAAATTATTTAATTATAGATAAATAAAATCAAAGGAGAATTAATTATGAGTTTTGAAAAAAATATTAGAGATTTTTGTAATGAATTAGCTGAAACTTTAATTAAGAAAAATAAAGATTATGGTGACAGTTATACAAAGACAGTAGATGAGTATGGTTTATTAATGGGTTTAGTTAGGATAGATGATAAACTAAATAGACTAAAATCTATTATGAAACATACGGATGGCAAACTTAAAACAATAGCAGATTTAGAAACAAATGTTACAGAATCACCTGAAGATACTTTATTAGATATAGCGGGGTATTCTATTTTGTTTTTAAATTATATTAATAGAAAGAAACAGGAAGATTGTATTTTTGAAGGTGCAAAAATAAAAACAGAAGAGCCTCATCCGAAAGTTGAACCTGGATGTTGTGTACCTTTCGTCAATGTTAAAACACATAAATTAAATTGGTCTAATACACCAGATAATGGTACTATGATGGTTAAAAAGAAAAGAGGTCGCCCAAGAAAGTGTTAAGAAATAAGTTCTCGGTTAATAAATATATATAATATAAAGCTCCGGTTATCGGAGCTTATTTTATTTATTTAATTTAATAACGAAACCAGATTCATTAACCCACTTTTCCAAACTTTCTATTTGTTCCCCTGTTTCAAAATGGCTTATATATTGATTTTCATTTTCTATTTCTGGAGTTTTATTTTCTTTAAAATGAGTTATCGATTTGTCATTTAATATTTCGTTATTTTTGGTTTCAAAAATTTCCATAATTCTATTATATTTTGATTGTTTATAAAAGTCAATTAACTAGAAGCAACAATTCGTTATTTGTATAATAACTAAATACTAAAAATAAGGAGAAAAAAAATGGCCCAGAGATTAATACTCAAAGGACAATATAACGAAGATAAAAAAATTTTAAAATGTAATTTCAATACTTTATCGGAAGCAGATGTTACTAATAAAGAATTAGATAATGTCATAGAAGATGTACGCAAAGATATATCGAAAGCTTCTGATAATAATGAGAAAAAGTATTTAGAAAAAAGAAGAAGCAAAATTCCTAAGAAATAACTTATCTAGTGATAATTTACAATAATTAATCATTAGAAGTTATAGGGGTTGGTATAAAAATATTCACCTCTATTTTTTATAGTGATATAAATCTCTTTTTCATGCACTCAAAAAAGTCTTGACATAATTGAAATATAAGTTATAATGAATTTTGTCAAATAGCAACATCTATTATCTATCGTGCCACTTGGGTAATAGGTGTTGTATTTTTTCTGTTCAAAATTGGAGATGATAAACAGTAAGAAATTACTTGACAAAATATAACAAAATGTACTATATTATATAAAGATAAAAGTTATGTTAGTAAAAAAAATTGAAGTTAAATTAAATAAAACTCAACAAAATCAATTCTTTGTTGATCAAAACAATTTAAGATTTATGCATAATCTTTATCTTTCATATCAAGACTTAAATTATGAGATGTATAGGTTAGGTAATTCAGACATAAAATATATACCAGCTTATGAATTTAAGAAGATATTTAATAATGAAATTCTCAAAATAAATCTTGATTTAAATTTTATTAAGAATACAAATTCAAAAGCTATTAACCAAGTTATTATAAATCTCGATAGTACATTTAAAAAGTTTTTTAAAGGACAAGTCAATTACCCTAAATATAAAAAGAAATCAAACCTATGGAAAATCGGTATCCATCTAATGCATAATGACACGAAGTACGAATGGAGAATGTCTGAAAGAAAAGTTAAGTTGCCGAGCTATGGTTGGGTTAAACTGAAAGAAAAAAATTACTTAACAAAAAACGATCATATTCGATCTTGTGTTTTAAAGCAAGAAGGAAATAAATTTTATTGTTGTTTTTTAATTAATTCAAAAAACCAAATTAAAGAGCCAATTAAATCTAATTTAAAAAAAGTAAATATCAATTCAAACAAAGATTCTTTAGGTATTGATTTAGGGATTAAAACATACGCAACTTGTTCTGATGGACAAACTTATAGTTTTCCAAAGAAAAAAGTAAATAAGATAAATAAAAAAATCAAAAAGGTTAATAAAAAATTAAGCAGACAGTTTCTAAAAAATAAAAATAAAAAAGAATGGAGAAAAAAGAATGTAGATAAAACTAAATTAAAGTTAAGAATTTTATTTAACAAAAAACAAAGATTAGTTTTGGGTTTTATTCAGATGGTTGTGAATAATTTAGTAAAAACCAAACACCAAAACTTAATTATAGAAGATTTGCAAATTAAAAACATGATCAAGAATAAACACTTGAGTAAACAGATACAAGAGAAAAGTTTTTATCTATTTAAACAAAAATTAATCAATAAATGTTCTAAAATTGGTAAAACTTTATTTTTAGCCAATACTTTTTACCCAAGTAGTAAAACTTGTTCATGTTGTGGCAGTCTGAAAAAGGACTTAAAACTAAGTGATAGAATTTATAGATGTGAAGTCTGTGGTCAAGAGATTGATAGGGATTTAAATGCATCTATAAATTTGAGTTATATCGGCGGCTATGCCGAAAATTTAAGCCTTGTGTAAATGTCTTCATAAAAACTCAAGTAGATGGAAGTCAAAAGAGGAAGGATGTAGCAAGGAATTAAATCTATTATTTTTGATAGGTTTAAGATAGCAAAAATAAAAGGAGATTTTATATGGCAGGAAATAATGAAAATTTTACTTATCTTATTTGTAGTAAAGTTAATGAACCAGAAATTGTTTATTACTATTTTAACAAGAATGAAGAATTTGATAACTCTTTGGCAGCAATAGCTTTAATAAGCCAAGTATTTTATCAAAATGTTAAAGCTTCAAATCCTGAAAATACATCAGATGCTTGTATGTTATTTTTATATAATTTAAATAGATCATTGATGGATCCAAAAGTTATAGAGAATATGAAATTTGTTAAATTAACTAAATCTGTATTAGCAGAGGTAGATTTGGATGTTACTCATAGAGAATCAGAATGGAATATTTATTCTCTTGTTGGTGATAGGATGATAGTAAGATGTAAAGGGCTACCTTTTGCTATTCTTTCTTACATAGGTACATTCCATCATTACTTTTCTTCTAAAGGTAGTGAGAAAATGCTTGAAGGTTGTGAGTTTGATAATGTAGATTTTATACATTCAAAATCTACAAGTGCTTCAGCTGTTATATTAGAAGGTGCTAAAATAGGTGGTAAAAGAGGTTTAGATGGATTTATGCTATGGTTAGAAGAACAGTGGAAAGAAAATAACGGTTATGCTGAATATGAAGGTGAATCTATATCTTATGAAGATTATATAGATAGATATAGTAGAGATGATGAAGATGACATTTTTGATGAGTAAATTAGATAACTCTCCTTTTCGTTATATATAAGATTATTAATGTAAAAGGAGAAAAAATGAAAAAATATTTACATGCTAAGTTAAATGAATATCAAGCAAGAGTCGGATCACCTAACAAAAGCTACAAAGAAGTTAAAGAGGCTTTAAAAACAGGGCTTGATGCTTTAAGTACAGCTTATGATATTCTGCGTAATGCCGAAGAGCATGGGAAAAAATTAACTCATTCTGATATAGGTGAGTTATTTAGCGGTATCAGAGAACTAAAACATGACATTCAAACGTTTTGGTTTAAAGATGACAGGCAAGTAAAAATGAAATCCAAATTTATTGGAATGTTTTATGGTTTGGAAAAGAGATTATATAATAACATGGAAACATGTGAATATGATAAGCTTCGCTAAAGAATAATCTTAAAGATGAATAAGTAGATTACATAAAAGTAGTCTACTTATTTATTCGTTCGGGGATTGAAAGGAGAAATAAATTGATTACTATAACATTATTGATAAAGAAGATTGTTTTGATTATATGGTTTTGGTCTTACAGAATTTCATTTAAGAAAAAATATGGATTAACAGCAAAGATAAAAGATGCTTTACCACCTTTACCAATCTATAATGAAAGTAAAAGTTTTATAACTATAACTGTAGATACAAAAGATGTAAAAGAATTTGATATATTGGAAAAGATTAGATATTTAAGAAATGAAGATAAGCAACGTGGGGAAATTACTTATGTATTAAAGGTATTTCCACCTCAATTATTTTTCATGCTTTTATATTATCCATTTGTAAGTATCGAAGAAATAAAAGATTCAGATTTAGTTTCTTTATATAAAACTAAAAATGAAGAATTAAGAATTAGTAATAATTTAAGTGCTTATTTCAAGAGTTTTGACACTGAAAAAGCTTTATATGTTGTAACAAGGTATTATTATCATGTTAAACATAATTTTAATATCATATCCGTTAAAGTGCCAAAGGGATTAACAGAAGAACAATGGATTAACATCCTTTCTAAAATTGAAATGTATCTAGATTATTTTTATAACGGATATAAAAATGTGTTAGAAAAAAATCATTATATGCGAGTATTGCCTGATTTATTAAATGGTAGAAATCATCTCATAACTTATGAGAAATATTTATTATAAAAGGATTTATATATGAAAAAATTATTTATCTTATTAACGGTTTTTGTTTTAATGGCGAATTTATTATTCAGTCAGCAAGAATATTATTATCAAGAATATAATACTTATAGTAAAAAAGAAATTCAAATTATTTATTCTTATTTTAATGAACAAAAGAGGAATAGAAATAGTGAAATATATTTGGAAGTTTGGTCCCCAGATGGTTATACTCAATATGATTTAGGTGTTATAGTACAACTTTGGTGTAATAAAAACAATGATTTTTATATTTATGATGGTTATGCTGTGGAAGATGGGATGTGGGCTATCGTGTTAAAAAGAAAGAAATCATATAAATAAGAAAGAAATAATGAGTATATTTAAGTTTAGAGTTAGTTGGTCTAAAGCAAACAATAGGGTGGTTCTCCGCCCTATTGAAAAAGATACAGCTACAGTAGATAAGTTATTTAATATATTAACATCTACAAATAATCTTATAACAGAAATTGAAGTTGATACAGATAAGAATCAATTAGCAAGTATAGATCAAATGAGAATGTATAGGGCTTGCTTATTAAAAGTGTGCGAGCAGATATCCGATGTTTCAAAAACCTATACAAAAGAAGAATTACATATAGAAGTGAAAAGATTATTTGCTGAGTTTATATTAGATACAGAAGGTGTTGATTTATTTGATTATGAAGCAGTAGAAGTAAATGGAGAGATATTAAAAAAGAAAGTACCTAAATCTTTTAATAGAACAGTAGGTAAAGCTATGTTTAGTAAATACATAAATTTTTTTCAAAATTACATCATAGCTCATTATAATATTGATCCTTTTTCTGACTTTAAGGAAAGAGAATATAAATCTAAATTGATAGAAGATAAAATTGACTGGTAAGTTATAAAAAAGGTAGTTATTATGAGAGTTTTATTCATAATGGTAGGATTACCTTGTTCGGGTAAATCTACTGATATTAAGAGAAACGAGCTAGAAGATTATACAATTTCATCTGATGAATTAAGAGTTAAATTTGGTGCCCAATACTATGATGTTGATGGTTGTCATATAGGAATGGCAGTTGATAAAAAAGTTTGGGCTACAGTTGATGAAATGTTAATCTCAAGATTCAAACAAGGTGCTACTACTATATTAGATAGTACAGGCTTGTATAACTTAAATCCATTGTTAGAGCTTTGTAAGAAATATAGGTATAGGGTTGTATATGTTGTTAAAGATACACCAATAGAAGTTTGTATTGAAAGGAATAAAAATAGAAAGGATAATGTAATACCAGAGCCTGTATTTTATAAGTTTGCTAACAGAATGAAATATTTTGTTGAAAAGTATAAAGATTATGAAACAGATATTATTCAGGCTTTTAATAAATGGGGTAATTATTATTATCAAGCTGATGAGTTTGAAAAATATGAAAACATATACGTAATACCAGATTTACATGGTAGTATAAATGCTTTTGAGAATTTTGTGAAAGATAATGATCCCTTTACTCATGGAAATAATGGTTACATATTTTTAGGTGACTGGATTGATAGAGGTGAAGATAGTTTTGGAATGATTAGTTACATGTCTTCTTATTCTAAATTAGATAATTGCTATTTCTTGATGGGTAACCATGATATTAGATTGTTTGATTGGGCTTTTGATGTAGATAGTCATACTGATAATGAAGGGTTTAGTAGAACTTTAGAAAAAATAAATAAAGTTTTAAGTAAGGAAGAGTTGAGTTTTACAAAAGAATATAAAAAGAATTTGAGACTAATATCTAAAAAATTTAAGGATTATTTATTTTTCAAATATAAAGGTAAAGATTATTTTATTAATCATGCTGGCGTAGATACTATGAATGCAGGATTACCTTCTTCTTATTTAATAGGTAAAAATACTTTAGGTTATTCAGATTGTGGAGATCCTTATGAAAGTTATATTGATGTTGGTAATAATTGGGCTGATAAATATAATATTATACAGGTATTCGGACATAGAAATTGTTTTCCGAATAAATTAGAAAACGAGCATAAGATAAATGATAAAGCTTATTGTTTAGAATGTAATATTGAATATGGCTCTGAATTAAAAATTATGGAATTGAGAACTAAAAATATATATTCGTATTATAACCCTTATAGTGGGTGTAATGGAAAAAGATTGTCTATTGGTTATGTATCAGGACATGCTTTATCAGAGCAGATAAAAATAAAAGACTTTCCATTTTGTGATTTACAATCTATTAATTTTAATAGAAAAGTTTTTTATAAAAAGATATGGAATGATGTTACTATAAGAGCAAGAGGGCTTTACCAATATATTTCTGATGAAACTATAGCTGGTAGAGGTTATAATAAATTTTTTAATGTTGATGAAATGCCTTCTACTGATTTAAGGGGGTGGTTACTTCAATCTGTAGGTAAAATTAAGGTATATGAAAAATATAATGGTTTTTTGGGGTTATGTTTCTATAATAAATCTACTGATGGACTTCAATTTGCTACTAAATCTATGGCAGATGGAACTAAATATAATAGATGGTTTAGGGGATTAGCATGTTTTGATGAATTGGGTAATGATACAGGGATGATAGGGCGATTATTAGAATCTTGTCGAAAAAATAATGTAACTTATTTATTTGAAGTAATACATACCAATGATGATGAGCATCCTATTGTATATGATAAAAATAGATTAGTATTATTAGATGTTATTGAAAACACTAAAGAAGGAAAATTAAGATATGATTTGTTTGATGAGTGGGTATTTGAAAAGAAAAGATTAGAAGCAGTTTGTAATCCTAAAGAGCTTGATTTTAAAGAGTTGGTTGGGATACTCGAAGATTATATAGATAACCCTGAATATGATGTTGAAGGCTTTGTACTTGAAGATGAGAGCGGAAGACATTTAAAAATAAAAACATTATTTTATAGAGTTAAAAAGATGTTGAGAACTATGGCTGGAAATGAGAAAGTTAGTTATAAAGAAAAAAGGTTAGATAGTAGTTTAGCTTTTTTCATTGCTGATAAAATGAGAGAAGAGGGTAAATACCTTAATCAGTGGCGTAAATTAACAAATGAAGAATTTGTTGATTATTATTTTCAATATGATAAAGTAGAGAAAATATAATTAATAGAAAGGTTGGGGAATAAAAACCCAACCTTTTTTTAGGAATTAAAAAAAAGGAAAATTATATGGAAAAAGAAATTATAGATTATCCACATAATTTCATGGAATATGGTTTAGATGATGAAAAGAATTTTTTAGACATTTATTATAAAGTGAATGGGAAAACAGAAACCTATTCAATAACAAAAGAAGATGTTAAAAAAATCAGAGATGTTAAAAAAGTGGTGCATTCTATTTACATAGAATTTGTTGATAAATTGTTAGTAATAGAAAATCTTGATAATTGGTTAGGACAAAAACTAATGCAAGTTTTTGAAAGAAGATTAAAAGAAAAAGGGATTGAAATTTTATGAGTAAAAAATTAGAAAAAATTATAAAACAAAAATGTTTAGTATGTGGTTGTGAAGATTTTGAACAAGGATTTCAAGCACATATTTTAGAAAATGGATATATTGATGAGAAAGGGGATTTTGTTGTAGATGGTAAACCTACTATATTAGAAACTTATGATGGTGAAGAAATTTTGTGTGTAAATTGTGGTCATCAATATGGAACTACAAAAGATGATGTTGAATAAAGAACAGGTAGTAAAAAGGGTTAAAGAAGTTTGGGGTGATGGTTGTGTCGTAGATTTTATTGATTATAACAAAAAAAATTTAGGTAATATTGTCGGAAAAGTTTTAATTAAAAGATCAGATACTATTTTTAATGATATATATTTGATTTATAAAGAAGATGGTGTAGAAAAAGTATTTAATTTTGAAGGGGATGCTGATGTAGATTATGTATTTGGAGAAAAGGAGTTTTTATGAATTTAAAAAATGGTTATGATAAACAAATAGGTAATCCTAATTGGAATGTTTTAAAAGAAAAAATTGATGAATATATGGTTTGTAGAGAAATGAATAGTTATAGTCCTGCTACTGAAAAATATGATGGAGATTATGCAATTTATGAATTATCAGAAGAAGTGGATTTAGATTATTTCAAAAAAAGTGGGAAGTCTGCTGAAGAATATGCAGATGAAATATTAGAAAATTGGAATTGTGATTTTTGGAGTAGTGAACTTTATAGAGAAAGGGATAGGTTGATGGCTTATTTAGAAGAAAAAGGATATTTAACAGGATATTCTGGTGAGTTTGAAGGTACATTATCTCATCATGATGAATGGGAAGAAATAACTGATTATTTCTTAGATTCAGTAAAAAATGAACCTGAAAGAGAAGAATTGATTAACTATATAAAACATGTTACAGAAAAGTAATAAAAAATATTTATAAAAGGGGGGTGTTTGTTTATTATGACAATAATAATTAAAAACTATGATGATTGTTTTGATAATAAAACATTAATAAAGTCTGGTAAACTAAATGATGTATTTGAATTATTTGAAACAGACTTATATTATTATAATGCTGAAAGTATTTATTTTAATAAAAATTATACAGAATCTAAATTTAATAAAATTCTTTTAAATTTGTCATTGAATTATGGAATATTTGCTACTAATGAAAATTCAAAAGAAAAGTTAGAATATGAGTTTGATACTAATAGAAAAAATATATTAAGTAAATATTTTCGATCTATTGAGTTTGTTTTTGATAAAGATAGAAAAGATTCTAATTTATTAATAATAGGTAGAGATGAATATAAAAATATGTACGGGAGTATAAAAGGTAAAGTTTTTGGAGCTGATGATACTTATAGAAAACCAAGGTGCCCTTTCTGTGGTGGGGAAAAATTATTAAATGTTTTTTTCTTAAAAAAATTGCAAAATGATTCAGATTATTCAATAGTTTCATCAAGTGAAAAAGTTTTTATTAGATGCGAATCATGTAATGAATTTATAGAACATAATGATAGATTATAATAAAAATAAAAAAAGTATAAAATAATAAAAAATTTAATTTAATATAAATTAATTTTATTGACTTTTTATTTTTATATGATAAAATAAATAAAAAATAATGGAGGTAGAAAAAATAGTTTTAGGGTTTATTTAAAATTTAAATAATTTATTTATATTGTGGCAGTCCGAAAAAGGACTTAAAACTAAGTGTTATGATTAAAAAATAATTAAAAAGGAGAGAGCTAACAAAAAGTTAGAATAAATTTAATGATAGATTTTGTCAACTATATGTTAGCAGAAAAAATTATATGTCTAAGATTCAACCATTATCAGATAAAGTTCTTATTCAAATTTTAGAGCAAGAAGAAAAAACCTCAAGTGGAATACTTCTTCCGGATACAGCTAAAGAAACAACTCAAAAAGCAAAAGTAATTGAAATAGGTTCTAGTGAAGACATACAAGTAAAAAAAGGTGATATAGTTATATACGACAAATATTCCGGTATACAAATAAAAGAAGATAATAAAGAATATTTAATAGTAAAAAATGAAGAAATTGTTGCTACTATTGAACAATAAATAATAAATAAAAAGGAGAAAAAAATTATGGCAGCAAAACAGTTGTTATTTGATGAAGAAGCTAGACGCTCCCTTATGCGTGGAGTA